>ERZ1023440.2-NODE-2-length-244365-cov-111.428316_pt1 | contig 244365 bp, 227 predicted proteins | sample MGYA00380520_ERZ1023440 | MGnify/ENA primary metagenome ERZ1023440 (study PRJEB33173, sample SAMEA4830335) | metagenome | study: EMG produced TPA metagenomics assembly of the PRJEB25223 data set...
GATAGATAGATAGATAGATAGATAGATAGATAGATAGATAGATAGATAGATAGATCTCTGTCTTTTATCTGTCTGCTGATGCTTTCTGCCTGCCACCGATGATATCATTTATCTGCTTTTTAGGCATCAGTTATTTCACCGTGATGACTGATGTGATGACTTAACCACCAAAAGAGAGTGCTAAATGAAAACCATGAAACTTCTCCCCCTAAAAATCGCTGTAACCAGTGCCCTGATTGTTGGCTTAGGTGCGGCATCTACTGCGAATGCACAGCAGCGATCAAATCCACTTCCTATTGAGGAATTTCTACCAAATCTTGGAGAGCTTCAGCTTGCTGGTGCCATAAATAGTGATCAATACGATCAGATTTCAGCCCAATATCATAATATGATCATTGGTAAGACATCTATCGTTTCTGAAGTTGATGCTAATCATATTGCTCAACAAACTGATAGTAATACCGCTTTAAAATTCTATTCTGATTCAGAGAATTCTCTGCCCAGCAGTATGTTATTTCATCAGATACTGACAAGACAACAATTAAATGGCTTTAAAGTAGGTCAGCCATTTATTCCTGTTGATAACAATGGCAATCCTATTACGCAAGAGGATGAAGTATTAGATGGTCGTCAAAAGAAAAAAGTTCGTTCTGTGACTACTAGAATTGCCACCCAAAAAGATGTTGAAGAAAGTCCGTATGCAAACGGTATTCAAAAGGACATCGATGATCTTTATGATTTTGACCATCAGGTTACAGAACGCCTCACTCAACATGGTAAAACAATATACCGGAATGGTGAGAGAATTTTGGCAAATGAAGAATCTGTACAATACCTTAATAAAGAAGTACAAAATAATATTGAGCATATCTATGAGCTGGCACAACAGCAAGATCAGCATAGCTCTGATATCAAAACACTTGAAAGCAATGTCGAAAAAGGTTTGTTGGAGCTAAGCGGCCACCTCATTGATCAAAAAGCAGATATTGATAATAACATCAACCATATCTATGAGCTGGCACAACAGCAAGATCAGCATAGCTCTGATATCAAAACACTTAAAAAGAATGTCGAAGAAGGTTTGTTGGAGCTAAGCGGTCACCTAATTGATCAAAAATCAGATATTGCTCAAAACCAAACAGACATCCAAGATCTGGCCGCTTACAACGAGCTACAAGACCAGTATGCTCAAAAGCAAACCGAAGCGATTGACGCTCTAAATAAAGCAAGCTCTGAGAATACACAAAACATCGAAGATTTGGCCGCTTACAATGAGCTACAAGATGCCTATGCCAAACAGCAAACCGAAGCCATTGACGCTCTAAATAAAGCAAGCTCTGAGAATACACAAAACATTGCTAAAAACCAAGCGGATATTGCTAATAACATCAACAATATCTATGAGCTAGCACAACAGCAAGATCAGCATAGCTCTGATATCAAAACCTTGGCAAAAGCAAGTGCTGCCAATACTGATCGTATTGCTAAAAACAAAGCCGATGCTGATGCAAGTTTTGAAACGCTCACCAAAAATCAAAATACTTTGATTGAAAAAGATAAAGAGCATGACAAATTAATTACTGCAAACAAAACTGCGATTGATGCCAATAAAGCATCTGCGGATACCAAGTTTGCAGCGACAGCAGACGCCATTACCAAAAATGGAAATGCTATCACTAAAAACGCAAAATCTATCACTGATTTGGGTACTAAAGTGGATGGTATTGACGGTCGTGTAACTGCATTAGACACCAAAGTCAACGCCTTTGACGGTCGTATCACAGCTTTAGACAGTAAAGTTGAAAACGGTATGGCTGCCCAAGCTGCCCTAAGTGGTCTATTCCAGCCTTATAGCGTTGGTAAGTTTAATGCGACCGCTGCACTTGGTGGCTATGGCTCAAAATCTGCGGTTGCTATCGGTGCTGGCTATCGTGTGAATCCAAATCTGGCGTTTAAAGCTGGTGCGGCGATTAATACCAGTGGTAATAAAAAAGGCTCTTATAACATCGGTGTGAATTACGAGTTCTAATTGTCTATCATCACCAAAAAAAGCAGTCAGTTTACTGGCTGCTTTTTTATGGGTTTTTGTGGCTTTTGGTTGTGAGTGATGGATAAAAGCTTGTCAAGCGATTGATGAATATCAATAAATGATTGGTAAATATCAATAAAGCGGTTTAGGGTTTTTGGATATCTTTTAATAAGTTTAAAAACCCCTGCATAAAATAAAGCTGGGCATCAGAGCTGCGAGTAGCGGCATACAGCTGGCAATGCACGCCTGTGCCTAGGGGGCGTGAGACCACCCAGCCTTTGCGTTCGTATTCTAGGACAACCCAATCAGGCAGAGCGGCAACGCCATGTTCGGAGGCGACCAGCTGAATGAGCATGGCGGTCAGCTCAGTTGTGCGGATGTTGGCAGGTGTTACCCCATTGGGCGTCAAAAATTGGGCAATGATGTCCAAATGGCTTTCTTCAACAGGATAGGCGATCAGCGTTTGGTCGCACAAATCTTGGGGGGTGATGACTGATTGGCTTGCCAAAGGGTGGGTTGGTGCGACCACCAATCGGCTTTCATAAGTAAATAGCGGTAAATAGTCAATGCCATCAATGGGCAAATCGCTTGAGGTGATGAGTAAATCAATCTCGCCATCTACCAGCATTTGGTGCGGCTCAGGGTCAAACCCTGTTGAAAAATCAAGCTCAACATCAGCATATTGCCCACGATAGGTGTTTAAAATCGGCATCAGCCAATCAAAACAGCTATGGCATTCACTCGCCAAACGCAGCCTACCTGCCTGACCATGTGCGAGGCGTTTAATGTCGGATTGGGTGCGTGCCACCTGTGGTAAAATACGCTCTGCCAACTCAAGCACCATCAAGCCTGCTGGGGTGAAGCTGATGGGGCGAGTACGCCGATTGACCATCGTAATGTCATAATAGTTTTCAAGCTCTTTGAGCTGATGACTGATGGCTGAGGCCGTTAGGTTCATCTCATCGGCGGTGGTGGCAAGCGACCCATGGCGTTTTAGGGCGTGCATCATCTGTAGGTGGCGAATCTCTAGCATAATAAAGCCATTTGTTGGTATTGTTTACATTGACATGAAATTTGAAATTGCATATGAGCAGCATTTTATCATAATATCAAACAACATTCATGTTGTCTTAATAATCAATGTGATGGCTTTATTTTTTGGGATATTGATCTATGTCTGTGCATCAAACATTTAAGCAATCCAAAATTTATTAAGAGTGTTTTTTGATAACATAGGCATGTTTTGAATAAAAAGTTTGAGTAAAAAGTTTGAGTAAAAAGTGGGGAATTATGGGCATGATGATGCAGCTGATGGACTTTATTTTGACCATTGATCAGCATTTGGCAATATTTTTACAAGATTATGGCATGTGGATTTATGGCATCTTATTTTTGATTATTTTTGTTGAAACTGGGCTTGTGGTGATGCCGTTTTTACCTGGAGATAGTCTGTTATTTGCTGCAGGTGCGTTGGCCGCTGTGACAGGTGCGATAAATCCGATCTTATTGATCATACTGCTGTCTTTGGCGGCGGTGTTGGGCGATACACTCAATTATCACATCGGTAAATATATCGGACCTAAAGTATTTGTCACAAATTCCCGCTGGATCAATCATCAGCATTTGGTTAATACACAAAAATTTTTTGCAACGCATGGCAAAAAGACGATTATTCTTGCACGCTTTATCCCGTTTGCTCGTACCTTTGCACCATTTGTGGCAGGCGCGGGCAGTATGCATTATCGCTATTTTTTAAGCTATAATATCATCGGTGGGTGTTTATGGATTATGTCATTTGTGCTATTGGGCTATTTTTTTGGGAATCAGTCCGCCATTAAAGATAATTTTACTTATGTGATTTTTGGTATTATTATTTTTAGCATCTTACCAGTTATTTTTAGTTTTATTAAACAAAAGCTTAATAAAGCCGCTTAGCGGATGTATAAGCGGCTTATGTATAGTTAATACGGCTGTATGGTTCATACGACCACACCAGTATTAATGGCGAGTATCAGGCAAGCTGTCACGACCGTCAATGCGTGTCACGATGCCTTGGTTATTAAAATGAATGCTCAAGTATTGCGATGCGTTTTTAATGTCGGATTTTTTTTGGCGTTTGCCATCCGTGCCTGCGGTATGGTCATAAATATAATCCCAGCGGTTTGGTGCTAGGGTGTCACGCAAGGCAGGCGAGCCAAGTAAATATAGCACTTGGTTGGCATTCATGCCCACTTGTATTTGATTGGCTTGGGCGGCAGATAGTGGCGTACCTTGAGGTAAGTCGATGGTATACACCCGAAAGGCACTGCAGCCAGTCAAAGCAAGCACCAAGCCTAAGCCGATAGCTTTGTAAGTCATCTTTTGCATTATGATTCCCATATGGTGATGAAGTGTGATCATATTAAACCAAAGACTTATCATTATGCAAGTATCTTTTGTGATTTGGGCGGTTTTGATGATGATAAGTTTTGATGATTGGATAAATCAATCATAAGCTTTTGGCATATGGTGATGATTTTGGGGTGCAAGCAGGGCGATTTTATGATACATTATTAATTAATTTATATGATTGAATATCATCAAGTTAGGATGGATAATATATGGCTTTTACAAATAAAGATTTGCGTAAAGCTGGCTTAAAGGTTACTTTGCCTCGTATCAAAATATTAGAACTGCTTGAAAATGCTGAGCATCATCATATGAGTGCTGAAGATGTCTATCGTGCATTAGCAGCACAGGGCGAAGATGTGGGTTTGGCAACGGTGTATCGTGTTTTGACCCAGTTTGAGCAAGCAGGCATCGTTGAGCGACATAATTTTGAGAATAATTTATCGGTCTTTGAGATTGTCCAAGATGAACATCACGATCATCTGGTCTGTGATGTGTGCGGTAAGATTGTTGAATTTCATAATTCAGTCATCGAAGAAGAGCAGTTTAAGGTTGCCAAAGCGCATAATTTTAAGCTATCAGGGCATTCGCTGATACTATACGGCGTATGTGATAGCCCAGAGTGCCTAAAATCAAGCGATGAAACCCAATAAATCTGAGTGCAGCTCTGTTAAGTGCAATTCTGTTAAGTGTAACTCTATTAACATCCGTTGCATGTCCATCAAATCCACCCAAAGGTCAAAAAATCCAAAAGCTCATCAGTTGGGCGGCGTATCTTAAGCCATTGATTATCATAATTTGGGTGGCAGATTATGGGTTATCGCAGCATATTGATTTGTTCGTTGGCAGTGGCTGGCGTAATTTTGCCTGTTTCAGCCAAGCGTGATAAAGATTGCGTCAAATCAATCATACCTTGGGTCAAACTGGTCTGAATGACAGAAGGCAGCTGAGAAATTTTATTTTCACGAATCAAATGGGCAACCGCAGGCGTATGCGTGAGAATCTCAAACGCTGCCACACGACCACCGCCTTGGGCAGGCAATAGCCGTTGGGCGACCACTGCCTTTAGTGAGTCGGCAAGCATCGTGCGAATCATGTGTTTTTCGCCAGCATCAAACACCTCAATGATACGGTCAATGCTCTTTGGGGCATTGACCGTGTGCAAGGTTGCCAGCACCAAATGCCCAGTTTCGGCAGCTGTCAGTGCCAAGCGAATGGTCTCAAGATCACGAAGTTCGCCAACTAAGATCACATCAGGATCTTCACGCAACGCTGAGCGTAGGGCATTTTGAAAGCTTCGGGTATCTTTACCGACTTGCCTTTGATTAATCAGCGAAAGCTTGGAGCTATGCTCATATTCAATGGGGTCTTCAATGGTGATAATGTGCTTTTTTTGGTGTTGGTTGATGTGGTCGATAAAACTGGCAAGTGTCGTTGATTTGCCTGAGCCTGTTGCTCCTGTGATGAGTACCAAGCCTGCCTGAAGCTTGGCTATTTTTAGCATACTATCATAAATATATTCATCATAGCTTAACTGTTGTAGGCTGGGAATGTGTGTTTTTATCACCCGAAAAACAGCCGCCGCACCGTGTGCCTGAAAAAATACATTCACCCGAAAGCGAGCGATGCCATCAAGCGAAAGTACAAAATCATGTTCAAGATTGTGTTGCCATTGATGATAATCTGTGTCATCCATCACAAGGCGTAGCATCTGCATGATACCATCTGTATCAATGGGCGTGATGTCCATGGGCAAAAGATTGCCATCAATACGCAGCATAATGGGCTGTTGGGCGGATAAATGTAAATCTGAAGCGTTTTTTTGATGGGCAAATCTTAATAACCCCATCAAATCAGGCGTATTCATGGCGTACTCCAAATGCAGCCACAATGAAACAGGCGACCGCAGTTAAGTGGTGGTTTAAACGGTGTTACTTCAAACTGTGTTACAATACCAGTTGGGCGATATTGAATGACTCATGTTAATAATGCATGACCAGCCAAGCGGTTAAGTGATGCCCAATGACCAAGCTATTGGGATAATCGCTTGGTTGTAATGATAAATGACTGGGTAACAGCCGCCTAGGTTTTATTAATTTTTTATTAATCCAAAATCAAAAATTAGCCGATTTTAAACCCTAAAAGAAGGTGCGTAATGGACGCTATGATAACCATTGATGATAATCAGTTGCTGACCAATTACCGCTTGATTAAGCAGGCACTTAATACCGCCAATGATCAAGCTGTGCAGATGAATCCAACTCATCGTCCTGCCAAACTGATTGCAGTTTCTAAGACCAAACCTGTTGCGATGATACAAACCTTATTTCATCAGGGTCAACAGGATTTTGGTGAAAATTATCTGCAAGAAGCACTGGGCAAAATTAGTCAATTATCACAATTACCCATCATTTGGCATTATATTGGTAGCATTCAGCGTAACAAAACCCGAGATATTGCCAAGCACTTTGATTGGGTGCATACCTTAGAGCGTGAAATCATTGCCCAGCGTCTCAATGAGCAGCGTGCAGGCATGCAGCCGCTTAATGTGTTGATACAAATCAATATTGATGATGAAAGCAGTAAATCAGGCTGTAAACCAACCGAACTGCCCACGCTCATAGAACAAATCATCAACTACAAAAACCTAAACTTGCGTGGCGTGATGGTCATTCCAAGTCAGCAAACCGTAGATGCGTTTGCCCGCACAAAAGTACTATTTGATGCGATGGCAAGGCGTTTTGACTTGCCAAACTGGGATACCATCAGCATGGGCATGAGTGGCGATATGACACAAGCGGTAGCACACGGTTCAACCATGGTGCGTGTGGGAACAGCGATTTTTGGTGAGCGAGACCATCGGTAGTTTGCCATCATAAATGATACAAAACGCTCACTGATGTAAGCGTTTTGTATCATTTAGCCTTTGATTGACCAGCCATTCACCAATGGGTAACGGCGTTCACGACCAAACGATTTTTTGGTAATTTTAGTGCCGATAGCACCTTGTCTGCGTTTGTACTCAGCACGATCCACCATGCCTAGGATTTTTTCGACAGTTTTTGGTTCAAATCCTGCCGCCACAATTGCCTTATAGCCCAAATCGTCATCAATATACATTTTTAGGATGCTATCAAGCGTCTCATAATCGCCTAGACTGTCTTGGTCTTTTTGGTTGGGACGCAGCTCAGCACTGGGCGGGCGAGTGATCACTCGTTCAGGGATAACAGGATTATCCTCCAGGCGATTGCGATAGTTCGCCAAGCGATAGACATCGGTTTTATACACATCTTTTAGGACATCAAATCCGCCCACCATATCACCATAAAGTGTTGAGTAGCCAACGGCATTTTCAGACTTATTGCCTGTTGAGATGACCATATGCCCAAATTTATTAGACAGTGCCATCAAGATCGTGCCACGAGCGCGCGCTTGTAAGTTTTCTTCGGTGACATCAGGCTCGCTATTGGCAAGCAGTGGCGCTAAGGCTGAGCGTAAGCCTGCCACAGCATCATGAATGGGGCAGACAGTATAAGACACATTTAAGCGTGCTGCTTGGGCTTCGGCATCTTCTAGGCTGATTTGAGCGGTGTATTCATACGGCATCATCACGGCATACACCCGATCACAACCCAACGCATCAACCGCAATACAAAGGGTGAGTGCACTGTCAATACCGCCTGATAGGCCAACAATCACTCCTTTAAAGCCTGAGCGATTGACATAATCTCTTAGGCCCACGACCAAAGCTTGATACATCTCAGACTCTTCAGACAGCACCAAAGGTGCTTTAGCTTGTGTATCAAAGGTTTTGTTTTGGGTGTCAAACCGTGCCATCAAAAGCTGATTTAAGAATCTCACGCCTTCGTGTGCCACACGGCCATCTGATTGTGTGATTAAAGAGCCACCATCAAAGACAATGTCATCTTGGGCGCCAACGGTATTGACATAAATGATGGGCAAATGATGGGTGGAGGAGTGTCGGGTTAACAGTGATTTGCGGGCGGTTTGTTTACCAATTTCAAAAGGTGACGCATTGATGACGATGACCAAATCAGCCCCTGCTTGTTTCAGTGCCTGAATGGGTTCATCATGCCAAATATCCTCACAAATCAAAAGACCAATTGTTACGCCTTTATAATCAAACAAGACTTGATTAAGACCTTTTTGGAAATATCGCTGTTCATCAAAGATGCCGTAGTTTGGTAGGCATTGCTTATGATAAAAGCCTTTTTGGCTACCATCTTGTAAGATGGCGGCCGAATTGAATGTGCCATGATGATCAATGTGCGGATAACCCAAAATCACGACGATGCCTTCGATTTCGGCAAGTTTTGCCATCGCTTCACGCACCCGTTCACCCAATGTTGGGCGTAATAGTAAATCTTCGGGCGGATAACCTACCAAAGCAAGCTCAGGAAAGATAACGATATCTGCACCACGAGCTTTGGCGTCTAGGGTTAAAGCGTGCATTTTTTTGACATTACCTGCGATGTCCCCCACCCAAAAATTGGTCTGAATGATCGCAAAAGTCATTTGACCTGTCGTGGTATCTGCGGTATGAAAACTGGTTTGTGTGCTATCGGTAGCATCGGTTTTGGCTTTTGGCATTTGTAATATCCTTGAAATTTGTGAGCATTGGGCATCATACCAAGTGCGTTTAAATTGATGTCATAAAAAATGCAATGACCTCACTGTCGTCGCAAATTTCATAAACAAATTTTGTAAAAGTGGCAAATACGCCAAACATTCTGGCTTATCAAAATCGTTGACAAACCTGCAAATAGTATAGCATAAACCCCCAAACTTTGTGGTATAGTAATCTTAGGTTTCTAAAGATTAGTGGTGAATTGGCGTTTATGTTTGCTTTTATTTTAAATATTATCATCATCAGTGTGGTCATGTGGCTGTTTTTGAAATTTATGTATCCTAAGCCACCCAAAGCGTTCTTCCCCAAAGAAGGCGATGATACAAGCGTGCGGCATTGCCACTACTGTGGGCATGCGTTGGCAACCTATCGTGGTATTTTATTGAACGAAAAACAGCCTAATGAACGGTTTTTTTGTAATGTTGACCATCTCAAATCTTATGCCGATACTCATCCAAAAGAAAATTTACCAATGATTAACGATTGATAGCTTTTGGGTTAACATCAAAAACGGTAGTTTTTATGCTACCGTTTTTGATGCGTTTGACTCAAAGCATCGAGCGTGCTTGTTGATTGATTTTATCTATCATGGCGGCGACTTTGGCTTTTTCGTCATCGGTCTTGGTGATTTGAGTTTTTAGGGCTTGTACTTCATCATACAGCTCCAAACAAACCAGCACCAAAAACTCTTCATTGGTCGGTGTTTTGTGTTTGATTTCACGGCGTAGATCACGGATTTTGTGGTTGATGTATTCAGCCCCATGCTCTAGGTTTTTAATTTCGTCGACTGGGCAGACAATCCGATGCGGCGTACCTGCGATACTGATATCAATTGGGCGAAATTCTTCTTTGGCGATGATGGCCGATGATGGTGAATTTTGGGTGTCTTGACTCATAATGATTCCTTAACAAAACTGTTGAATGAACGCATCTAGTTGGAGCGATCGATTTTTGACAGCCAATCACGAATCACCTCAGCGCGTGAGATGGCCAAGGCGTTTTTGTCTTTTAAATCTTGATTTTGGGTGATTAACGCTCGATTGGCTTGATAAAGCTCATCAACTTGCTGTTCTAGGGCATTTTGGGTTTGTTGCAGATCATCCACACGGTTATTATGATGATCAATATCAACCAATGCCTGATTAAGCTTGGCTTGTAGTGTTTCGATTTGTTTGGCACTATCGTCATTGGCGATGCGTTGTTTGAGATTGGCAAGTTCGGTTGCGGTAACCGCATATTGCTTTTTCATGGCGATGATCGTCTGCTCTAAGGCTTGTAATTGAGCTAACATAAGATATCCTAAGTTGATCAAACAAAATTTAGCTAAGCTTATCTTAGCATGGCTTTGGATTGTGTTGTCAAATTTTTTGTAAAAATTACATAAAAGTTGGTCATTATGATATTAAAAAGTTTTTAGATATCATCATGGTTTAATCAAAACACGCGCATAAACTGGCATGTCTGTGTTATAATACTCTGTTTTTTTGAGCGATTATTTAAAGGTAAATTTTAACAATTTTTGACAAAGGTTTGATGAGCCTTAAGGGTTAACTGATGTCAACAACACACGAATAAAGGCAAACTATGGCAACAGATTATTTATCAGGTTGGGATGATTGGGTGTCAGCATTTGGTGACTGGACAGACATATCGATCAGTGAGTTGCATGGTATTATGACTGGCATCATGACTGTGTGTCATGCACCCGATAACGATGGTTGGGTGCGTTTATTAGAAGAAATGAGCTTTGGGATACCTAGTGAATCGGCACTTGAGCTGTTGACTGACTATGCCGAAGATGTCAGCTTTGCACTCAAAGATAAAGATGACGCATATGGCTATGAACCCTTAGTACCTGATGATGAGCATGAGTTGTATGAGCGTGTTTTGGCACTCAAAGACTGGGCGGGCGGTTATATCACTGGCATCGGTGTGGCGGGTGTGACATTAAGTGCAGATGAAAACGAGCTGATTGGTACTTTGATGGAGATTGCCGCCATTCGCTTGGATGATGAAGAAAGTCTAGAGGGCGGTGAGGAGATGTGGCTACAGTTATTTGAGTTTGCTCGCATGGTGCCTGTCAGCTTGGCTGTTCGTCAGCGTCAAGATGTCAAAAACTTGGCATTATTAAAAGGTCTGCCGCCTGAAGCGAAGACAGCCAATGAGCTTGCATCAGAAAAGTTGGCGGTGCCAGTCATTGATGTGATGGCAAGCAAGCAATAGGCGATATATTTTTCATGCAAATCATTTTTTTAGACAGCCATCATTTACCGACACTGCCACCACTTGCCTTGACCATCGGTAATTATGACGGCGTTCATTTGGGTCATCAAGCGTTATTGTCAGCACTGGCTGATGATGCCAAAGCGATGGGTTTGTTACCTGCGGTGATGGTATTTGAGCCACAGCCTAGAGAATATTTTTCGCCTGATAATCCACCAGCTCGATTGACCAATTTGACCGAAAAAGCAGAGCAAATCACGCAATTGGGCGTTCAATATCTGATTGTGGCAAGTTTTGATGATGCGTTTCGTTCATTATCAGCGGCGGCGTTTGTTGATCTTTTGCACAGCTTAAATGTGAGCCATCTTGTGCTTGGTGATGATTTTCGTTTTGGTCAAGATCGTGTTGGCGACAAAGCATTTTTGCAAGCTGCAGGATTTAGCGTAGATAATTTGCCCAGCATCACCCAAAATGGCGTACGCATCAGCTCATCTTTGGTGCGTCAAGCTTTGGCGGTCGGTGATTTAAACGCTGCCAAATCTATGTTGGGTCGCTCTTATGGCATAACTGGCGTGGTCGAGCATGGCGATAAGATTGGGCGAACATTGGATTTTCCAACAGCAAATGTGTCTTTGGGGCGTCTAAAGCCTGCACTACATGGCATTTTTGCTGCCGATGTCATCGCCTATCAAAATGGCGTGCGTTTGGATTGGGCATCGCTGGGTCAAGGTGGTGTGATGGGTCTAAAACAGGGCAGTTTATTTGGTGCCGTTAGCATTGGATTACGCCCCAGTGTGGGCGGTAAACAGTGGCGACTTGAGGTGCATTTACCTGATTTTAACGGTGAACTATATGGCGTGACGCTTTGGGTGGTGTTTACGCATTTTTTGCATGGTGAACGGCATTATGATGGTGTTGATGCCCTAAAGGCAGGCATTACCAACGATGTGGTGGCTTTGCTTGCGTGGCGAGATGATCAAGGGTAGCGTTCTTTATTGAATAAAACATATGCAATAACGCACCCAATACCGCCACAGTCATCAGCATAAAGCAGCCAAAACTTAGCTGCTTGATTGATATCGTTTGATTGCCCCACTTTTTAGGTTTTTAGATAAATCAAATCCCAAACACCATGACCATGGGTGATGCCACGCTTTTCAAATTTGGTCAAAGGGCGAAAGTCAGGGCGTGGCGTAAAGTTACCCTTTTCACAACTGTTGATAAATTCAGGCATACCATCTAGCACCTCAAGCATCCAAAACGCATAATGCTCCCAGTCGGTTGCTGCATGAAACTTACCCCCAGATTTTAGCACACGAGCGACTTTTGCCATGCGGTCATGCGTCACAAAGCGGCGTTTATAATGTCGTTTTTTTTGCCAAGGGTCAGGAAAATACAACTGAATGGCGTCCAAATGTTGCGGGGGTAGATTATCCAGTAACGCCACAGCATCACCATTGATGATTTTTAGGTTGTGAAGTTTTGCTTCATCTGCCAACGCCACCAAACGCCCAATACCAGGTTCATGAACTTCAACGCCAACAAAATTGGTTGTGGGCGAGTTTTTAGCCATCTCAAACAAGCTATCGCCCATGCCAAAGCCAATTTCAAGCACCAAAGACGCATCACTGCCATTGGGCGTATCTGTAAATAAAACTCGTAAATCTCTGATTGCTGAGATATCGCCAAGCTTGCCAAGCTCATCGGTTGGATTGACATAAAGATACCGAAAATGAGTGTCTAATAAGGCCTGTTCATGATATTGGCTCATGTGTGAGCGACGCTTCATAAAGGTATTAATTTTACGAAACTGCTCAGGTGTTTGTGCCAATTTGGCAAGGCGGGTGCTGATTTCGTCTTTGTCAATGGCTTGTAGAGATTGAGCGTCTGCCAAGACATTTTGGGCATCTTGGGGTGTTGAATTTGTCATAAAAGGGCGTACAATAGCTAATATTAAAAACGGTCATTATAAAGAATAACTGACCCAACCACAAGCTAACAGCTTGGTTTTTTAGTCGCTGTTCATCGCATTTAACCAAAGAGTTGCCATGTTTCGCCTACCTTTTTTAGAAGATACAACGCCACCACCATTTTATCAAAGTCATTTGAGTGATGATGAACGCACCCGATTGGATCGATGGTTTATTGGTCATCGCTCCCAAGCGTACTATTTGAGACGATTTGCTGAGTTTGATCGAGTGGGTCGGTTACACGCAAAATGGCATTGGGCGGCATTTTTTATGACATTTGGCTGGCTGCTGTATCGTAAGCGTTACTTAGATTGCGTGGTGTATTGTGTGGCAGGCTGGTCATTTATTAAGGTTAATATTGTCATTATCTTGGCAGTGGCAGAATATGCATTGATTGGATTTTTGGCAGATGGCATGCAGTGGCCTGTGCGTATTTTGATTGGTCTTGCGGTTTGGGTATTTTGGTCGGGCATGGTCGCACGCTGGGCGGATGCGTATTATTATCGCACGGCTCGCCGAGAAATTGCAGATGCTCTAGAGCTATACCCTCGAGATGAAGCTGCACAAAAACAGCATCTTAGGCGTGAAGGTGGTGTAAGCTTGCTTGGTTTGTCGGTGGCATTTGCGATGTTTGGGCTAATTTTATCAATCATCGTCGGGCAGTTTGTACCGATGTATATCAAACAAGCTGAGCAAAAGCTTTTGTTTGATGTCTATAGCGAAGCCAATGCGGTGGTTAAGCGTGTGGATGTGATTATGGCGAACACAGGTCAATGCCCAGTCAATTTACCTGTCACCAGCACACATCATCGTGCTGATATCCAAGTGGTGACACAAGCAGATGGTATTAATACCAAATGTGCTGTCGTTGCGACCGTTTTAAAGGCATCTTATCCACTTAGCTATCTAAAAGGGCGAACTTTGACAATATACAGTACGCCTACCCAACATGGATTGGTATGGCGATGCCAAACCTCTTTATCAAAAAAACAAACCCCCAAACGGTGTATTGGCTAATCATTAACCTTGTATGACCAAGATCAAATCAGTGAACAATGAACCGAATATGGCAGATGATACCGCTACCAATCAGCTGCAGCTGACAACTTTTCACCTAAAACTCATCACGCTTATCGCCATGCTCATTGACCACATCGGTTGGGTGTTTGTGGCAACTTACAGCATGACCGCTGAGATCATGCACACGGTGGGGCGTTTGGTTGCACCGATGATGGCGTATTTTTTGGTGATGGGGCTATGTCATACGCAGAATCAATGGGCGTACTTGGGGCGTCTTTTGGCTTTTGCTGTTCTCTCGCAGCCGATTTTTATGGCGTTTCAATATGTCATTGGCAGTGTCGATATTATCACGCAAGTGCTTTGGGGTAATGTACTGTTTAGCTTAGCTGCCAGCTTGGCGGCATTAATGATCTGGCAGATGAGCGTACCTATGACGCTTCGGGTGCTTGGTGTGCTGGCGATGGCGATGATTGCAGAGATTGGGGAGTATGGGGCGGCGATGGTGATGTGGGTGATGGTGTTTGAAATTTTTAAACATGACAAACTCTTACAACTTACCGCTTATGCCCTAAGCGTCCCTTTGGCACATTATTTGATTTATGGGTGGGCGTTGACGGTCGGTCTTGGGTGGATGAATGTGGGTATGTTTTTTGCGTTACCACTGATTTATTATCACACAGGCCAGCAGGGGCGCAGGCTGGGTGGCCGATATTTTTTCTATCTTTTTTATCCCATACATTTATTGATGCTTGTTTGTTTGGCCCAGACTGTCTGATTGTACAAAATTTTGTAATCACCAGCCCATTGGGTCAATGTCGATACTCATGCGTACCGCTTTACTGCTTGGTAGTGACTGTACTGATGGCCACCATGTCTGCAAAAATTCATGCAAGGGCGGGCGAGTTTTTGCCAAGATGAGCATCTGTACCTGATAGCGGTTATTTTTTTTGGTCATGGGTGCATCGATGGGTGCATTGATGGCAAAAGGGTGATTGGCTGGTATCAATCCTTTGGCGGCGATGATGGCGTCTTTTGCTTGCTGATGGTGTAAACTTTCGGCACGAATGAGTACGGCATGGCTAAAAGGTGGTAATCCCAACTGCGATCGTTCGTGTAATAGTTCGTGGGCAAAGGCGTGATAACCTTGACGCACAAGCTGAGTGAGTAGGGTATTATCAGGCTGTAAGGTTTGGATTAGGACTTTGCCTGGCTTTTTGGCACGACCTGCTCGACCTGCCACCTGTATGATACGCTGTGCGGTGTGCTCAGGCGAGCGAAAATCAGCCGATAAAAATCCCAAATCAGCATTGGCAATGACCACAAGCGTAACATTTTCAAAATGATGACCTTTGGCAATCATTTGTGTCCCCACCAAAATAGCAGGTCTGTTAGTATTGATATTTTTGGTCATCTGAGTCCATGCATCTTTTTTTTGCATGGTATCTTTATCGATCTGATAAATCGGATAGGTTGTGTGGCTGACTTGTGGATTGGCAAATAATGCGTGTAGTTGCTCAACTAGGCGGGTCGTGCCTGCACCAAAACTGTCCATATTAGGGCTGTGGCATTCAGGGCAGGTTGTCGGTATGGACGCACGATAGCCGCAGTGATGGCAGCGTAGTTCACCATGCATGGGCTGTACGCTTTTTTTGTGAACGGTCAAATGTGCATCGCAATTGGGGCAATTGGCTTGATGACCACAACTTCGGCAAATTAAAATCGGTGCATAACCTCGACGATTTAAGAAAACAAGCACCTGTTCACCTTTGGCCAAGCAATGACGCATCGCCTGAATTGTCTTGGGTGCAAAAGCGGTATCGCTGATTGTCCCATCGAGATGCTGAGCATGAGAGCGACCCAATCGCATATCCACCAAATGCATACGAACCGCCTGAGCACCGCCTGCACGATTTTTTAGGGTGAGTGGTGTTAATTTGCCATCTTGGATGAGTTTGAGCTGCTCAAGACTTGGCGTGGCAGTTCCTAAAATGATTGGAATCTTGGCAAATAAAGCACGCATCATCGCCACATCGCAGGCATGATAGCGAAGATGATCTTGTTGCTTATATGACGCATCGTGCGCTTCATCAATAATGATCATGCCAAGATTTGCAAAAGGATATAAGATACCTGAGCGTGTACCGATGATGATTTGTGCGTGACCCAAACGACACGCCTGCCAACCTTGAAGGCGTTCGGTGTCATTCATCTTGGAGTGTAACACGCAGATATTGGCATGAAAGCGTGAGGCAAATCTGCCCTTGGTTTGGGGCGTTAGCCCAATTTCAGGTACGAGTATCAGCACCTGTTTGCCTTGGTCTAGCACATGGTGCATGGCTTGTAGATAAACTTCCGTTTTACCCGAACCTGTCACGCCATCCAACAAAAACCCTTGATACTGCCCCAAATCACTGGCGGTCTTAATGGCATCCAAGGCAATCTGTTGTTCGTCATTGGCATCAAGCTTAGGTTCTTTGAGTTGTACTGGTGGTGGCTGTTTGTTGGGCAGTATATGCTCATCAGTGATGACAAGACCTTTATTGATAAGACCATCAAGTGCAGAGCGTGTTGCACCGATTTGGCGAAGTTTGTCAGTCCCAAGACCTGCTGGATATGCCATCAGATGTGTTAAAATTTGTCGTTGTTTTTTGGCAGTTTTTGGCAACTGATCGATGGCCGTATCATCACAGATGGCCTTGTAATATCGCTGCTTGGCGTATATGGGCTTGCCTTGGTTGATGAGTGTCGGCAGCATCACACAATAGACATCGCCTAAGGGGTGATGATAATAAGAAGACAGCCAGCTCGCCAGTTTGAGCAATTCATCATCAATGATAGCGTCATCATCAATCAATTGTTTGATAGGTCTAAGCTTATGAGGTGCGATAAGACTGTCGGATGCGTCAATCAGTCCAATGACAACACCAATCAGCCGCCTAGCCCCAAAATAAACCAGCACTCTGGCACCGATTTTGGGCAAGGGCAGATGACTGGGGCATAAATAATCAAAAAAATCAGCCACAGGTACTGCCAGTGCCACTTGGGCAACTAATTTTGGCGTCTGCTGTGGGCTTGTGGTCATGGTCGGCAAGTTATAGATTTTCTAAGCGTTCAACCGAAGGTGCGTAATAATAAGCACCCGAAACCGCCGTACTGACATGCTTAAGCAGCAAATCAATCTTACCATCGGTCTCGCCAAACATACTAAGTAGCTGAGCTTCAATATTCCATAGCCGTGCTGCATAAGCGATATACATTAAGCCATGTTCGCCAGTCACTGTGCCAAAAGGCAGGCTCCTGCGTACCACTTCCAAAGTCTTACCATCTTCCTTAAGATTGGTGCGACCCAAATGAGAATCTGATAAGCGTTTGGCTTTATCAAATTCAATATTATCAACTTTTGAGCGGCCAATAGAATTTTCTTGGTCGCACACAGGTAACTTATCCCATTTATTCAAGTCGTGGCGGTATTTTTGTAAAAGCACATAGCTACCGCCAGCATCATCACCATCAGCGATGGCAGCCACGCCACTCACGGCATCATCTTGGGGGTTTTCAGTGCCATCTACAAAGCCTTCTAAGCCACGGTTTTCTACCCAGCGAAAGCCATGCGTTTCTGATTGAATTTGGACGATATCCTTAAATATCGCTACCAATTCTTTTGCTAGGCTAAAATTAATATCATGACGCATTGACTGAATATGAAACATCACATCATGCTGCGTGGCAGGTGCCAGACCATTACCCAATGGGCGAAATGGTTTGATTTGACCGCCTTCTTTGGTATAGCCAAAGCGTTGCCAAGCTTGTGCACCAAAGCCAATAGTCAGACCTAAAGATTCGCCAGTAAATTTGGCTTGTAGCTCATTTAAAGTGTGTAAAGCTCGGCGGCAGGCATCTGCGATGGTTGCCGTGTTGTTGGTGATAAAATCACCCTCCATAAAGATGCCAGCACGGCAATGGTCGGGAATGATGGCAGATTGTGGCGTTTTAGACATAGATGACCTTATATGATATCAATGAATTTTTAAACAATTTCATTCATTTTTTAAGTCAATTAATTAACTATGAATGAATTAATACTGAATTAATAATGAATGTAAAATTTGGTGCTTATTTCAGATGGGGCGGCACTTTTGGGTGCTAAAACACAAAGCCCTTGGATGTCCAAAGGCTTGTTGACCAAAGACTAACATACCGCTTATGACAAATGTAAGATAGCTTCAATCTCAACCACGCCACCTTTAGGCAGTGCAGCAACCTGAACAGCAGCACGGGCAGGATATGGGGCATTTAAACAGGCATCAAAAACTTCATTAAGTGTCGCAAAATCCGACAAATCAGTCAGCGAGACATTGAATTTGACCGCATCAGACAAGCTGCCCCCTGCTGCCTTGGCAATGGCTTGTAAATTATCCATAGCCTGCTCGGCTTGTGCCTTAAAGCCTTCTTTGAGCGTCATGGTTTTTGGGTCAAGACCTAATTGTCCAGAGATATAGATGGTATCGCCAACCTTGACCGCTTGAGAATAGGTACCAACAGCGGCAGGTGCGTCGTCTGTATGAATGATTTGTTTGCTCATGATATTTAAAAATCCCAAAATAGATGCATTAGATGTGCTTGGTGCGAAAATAGGCAACAAGTTTATCAAATAGGCTCATCGCTTCGCCAGTATAGACGGTGTTCGAAGGTGCGACATTGTCCGCTGTTTTTGGCAATAGGGTTGGTTCAACTTTACCAAGAAAATGTGCAGCGTCTTTTTGGCTATTAAGGTCGATTTTACAGCACATAAGACATCCTTATTTTGACTGAAGTGACTATTATTATGCCTATTATAATAGACCATTTTACCATCAAAATTCAAGCGTTTTAGGTAGCTTAATCATCATTGATACAGTCGCATGATGTTTGGATAGCCAAGCAATGTGCGTAATTTTTCGATGCCCTCTGCCAAATGAGAGCGTGAGCGTACCACAATGTGCAGCGTTGTTGTGCCGACTTTACTGCTTTGGTCTGACTTGGTATCTGTTTTGATGTGTGTTTGCTCAACACCGATATTCAGCACACGCATTTCATAAATGACTTGGCTGATTTGCTCTTCGTTTAAACTGGCATAAATACGCAGCATGGCAGGGAATCGCAACGCATCAGGTTGATTTTGTAAAGATTGATCAGATTTCCAATCTAGGTGAATGATTTGGTAAGGTGTATCGGTGCGTATTGCTTGTAAAGAATAGCACTTATGACGATGCACAACCAAACCTTGGCGAGACAAATGCCCAACAATGGTATCGCCATAAATCGGATTGCAGCAGCGTGCAAAATCCACCTCCACGCCTTTGATGCCTGCCAGCAGATGTTTAGAGCGAGTAATTTCATGGTCATCAGCCGTATCAATCTCTTCACTAAATAAACGAGAAACCACAAGCTGTGGCAATAGCATGCCTGTTGATAGTTGCATAAATAGCTCATCAGGCGTATTGATACCACGCCATTTTAGAATATCAGTCCAATCATCATCTGTTAAATCAGTGATACTTTTACCATAAGTGCTTAAGGCACGGTCTAGTGCTTGCTTGCCATAATGAATCTTTTGGTCTTCAGGCAGATGCTTTAGAAATTTTAAAATCTCATTTCGGGCTTTGTTGGTAGCGACAAAGCCGAGCCATTCGGCGCGTGGTGTGGCATTTTTATCCGTGTCAATGCTCACAATATCACCATCAGCCAGCACTAGCCCAAGCTTACCATGCTTATGATTAATGTCAGCACCCGTAGCAATGTTCCCGATGGCAGGTCCAACCGCATAGGCAAAATCCAACGCCGTTGAGCCACGAGGTAGCTCATAGGCACGACCCTTTGGGCTGTAACAGACAATTTTTCGCTCGTGCAGATAGCTAATTAACTCCTCAATGATGACAACATGGGCATCATCACCCTCTGCTTTACCAGCATTTGCCAAATCTTGCATATTCCGAAGACTGGCTTGAATGACTGACTGACTGACGCCAGCTCGGTCATTACTGATGATACCCAGCCGAGCAGCCTCTTGCATGCGGCGTGTCATTAATGTAATTTTAATGTGATTATAATCACGGTCATAAAATAAGGTTAAAGACTGATTGCCACCTGCTAAAGGTTTGCGAATGTTATCATGGATTTGGTGATTGCCAATTTGGTATTTTTGAATCAAATAAGTGGCCAGCGTGTCGCAAGCTTCAATATCTTTTAAGATAACCTCAAAATCATATTGGCGAATTAATTGGCTGATTTGACCACGATTTTTAAAAAACTGCCGATACATTGCAGTACGGTTATCAAGGACTTGTACATGACCGTCCAAATTCAGATGCGACAGCAGACTTTGTAGATAAGTGCTAATTTCGGTTTTTTGAAAATTACGCCCCAATCCATGCTGTAATAATTTATCTGTAAATTTGTTGTACATATCAGGGTTTAAATTGCGATAGCATAATAGCTCAATATAATCTGCAATGCTGTTAAGCCCCATCAGGCGTGCAAAAGGAATATAAAAATCCAGTGTTTCTTTGGCGGTGCGTTTTTGTTTTTCTTCGCTGACAGCATCGAGCGTGGACATATTATGCAAGCGGTCGGATAGCTTGATAATCAAAACCCGTGGGTCGGATAAGGTGGCTGTCAAGATTTTATGAAAAGTGGCGGCTTGGCTTTGTTGCTTGCTCATACCTGAGGATTTAAGCTTAGTCACGCCATCAACAAGTTGAGCGACCATTTGGCCAAATTCTTGTGTGACCATCTCATCGGTCACCTCGGTATCTTCGATGGTGTCATGTAAAATGGCAGCAACGATGGTGTCACGATCTAAGCGAAAGCCTGCCAAAATCTCCGCCACAGCGATGGGGTGTGTGATATAAGGCTCGCCAGATTTTCGTTTGTCTTTGATGTGGGCGACATCCCCAAAATGGCAGGCACGCAAAACATCGGCACGCTCATCAGGCTTTAGATAGGCGACGGCACGCATCAGGCTGTCACGAGCTTCATCCACAAGCGGGTGGCTAAGATTGGTCGGTGTTGTAAGGTCTTGGCTGTCTGGCATAGATGGCTCGTACAAATTCACTTTGATCAATGGCTAAAAAATGACTTGGCTTATTTGGGTTAACCCCGTAACTTACGCTCTATAATAAAGCACTTTGTAGGGGTGTTGTCAATATCTTTACCATTGAATTGATTAATTTTAAGATTTTTATAAATGAATAAGTTGTTATGAATAAATATGGCGGGTATGATATCTCTAAAATCAGATGACAAATCAATATAAATCAATATGAACTAAAAAAAGCCATGAACAAATATGGCTCATGGCTTTGGGAACTTAAGCAGATTATAGGGTATTGCCCAACTGCTCAGGTGTGATTTCGTAGGATTGATTTGACTTTGGAAATAAGTCCTCATCAGGCTCATCTAAGATCGCACGGCTGACATGACCTGCTGAGATTTCACGCAATGCAAGTACAGTTGGCTTGTCGTTATCAACGGCGACCGTTGGCTCAACTTTACCATTGGCAAGTTGGCGGGCGCGCTTGCTTGCCACCAAAATCAACTCAAAACGATTATCGACATTTTCTAGACAGTCTTCGATGGTTACTCGTGCCATGGATATTCTCTTAAACTAAATGGTGAATTTTGTATTATATCAAGTTTTTTTGGGTTTTTTAAGTGCCTTTTGATGATTTTTATCAATTCATGGATAGGTTGGCGTATCATCAAATAATGCAGCAATCAAAGCAGCATGGCGAGCCTGCTGTGCATGTAGCGTCAGGCGGTGGCTCTTAATAATCGTTTGTAAATCATCTAACGCCATCTCAAAGCGATCATTAATCACCACATAATCAAATTGATCGTATTGGCGTATTTCATCCAGTGAGCCTGCCAAGCGTTTTTTGATGACCTCTTGGCTGTCTTGACCACGGTTTGATAATCGCTCTGCCAACGCTTGGCGAGTGGGCGGTAGGATAAAAATCATCACCGCTTGGTCAAATTGTGCTTTGACCTGTAATGCACCTTGCCAATCAATTTCCAAGATGACATCAATCCCTTGGGCTAATAAATCTATGACGGCTTGTTTTGATGTGCCATAATAATGGTCAAATACTTGGGCATATTCTAAAAACTCAGATGCTTGAATTAATGACTGAAAGCTTGCGGTGTCAATAAAATGATAGTGTATACCGTTAATTTCGCCTGGGCGAGGTTGGCGTGTGGTATGCGAGATGCTCACACATAAGCCCTTGGTACATTTGAGCAGTTCTTTGACCAGTGAGGTTTTGCCTGTGCCTGATGCGGCGGTGATGATAAAAAGCGTGCCTGCCATGATATGACCTTATCAGTGATAAATTACCCTATTTTAGCATATTTTTGGGATAAAATAATCGCTTTGATGGGCAGCTTATCAGCGAATGTATTTGGGGTAACGGCTAGGTTTATTGGCTAAAATTTGCTAAAATGGGCGGATATTTTGGGAAATACCGAGTAACACGATGAAAATATTATTAGCCAATCCTCGTGGATTTTGTGCAGGTGTGGACAGAGCGATTGCGATTGTCAATGAAGCACTACGCCGTTTTAATCCGCCCATTTATGTCCGTCATGAAGTTGTTCATAATAAATTTGTGGTTGAGGATTTGGCACGCCGAGGTGCGGTGTTTGTTGAAGAGCTCGATGAAGTGCCTGATGGGGCGATTGTCATTTTTTCGGCACATGGGGTTTCAAAGGCGGTTGAAGATGAAGCAAAACGCCGTGATTTGACGGTATTTGATGCAACTTGTCCACTGGTTACCAAAGTGCATATTGAGGTGGGTAAATTTGCCAAAGGGGGCATGGACGCCATTCTTATCGGGCATGCAGGACACCCCGAGGTAGAAGGGACAATGGGGCGTTTTGATACCAGTTTTGGCGGTCGCATTCATTTGGTTGAAGATGTTGAGGATGTGGCTAAGCTTGACTTTGAGCGTGATAAGTCATTGGCATTTGTCACACAAACAACGCTATCAATGGATGATACTGCCAATGTCATTGATGCACTCAAAGACCGATTTCCCGCCATCAACGCCCCCAGAAAAGATGACATTTGTTATGCCACCCAAAATCGCCAAGATGCGGTTAAATTGCTTTCTCGTCATTGTGAGGTTGTGCTGGTTGTGGGCAGCCCAAACTCGTCAAATTCTAATCGCCTGCGTGAGCTTGCCGAGCGAATGGGCAGGCGGGCGTATTTGATTGATAATGCTGGTCAGATGAGCCAAGCATGGTTTGAGGGCGTGACATATGTTGGTGTAACAGCAGGGGCATCAGCACCTGAGATACTCATTCAAGAAGTGCTTGATACACTGCAATTATGGGGGGCTGATGTGCCTACTGAGCTATCAGGCATCGAAGAAAATGTTACTTTTAGTTTGCCAAAATCACTGACTAAGGCAGTTTGATGGTGTATCAAGATTCCCAAAAAACACTCACACTTAGCCCAAGATTGACCGAGCCACTCAATCAGGCACTGCGTGATCAGCTGGACTCATCAACACTTGCACGAGTTTTACAGGCTAGGGGTGTACACGATATCAGCCAAATAGATACGCACATCTGCCAGCTGCTTGCGGCAGCAGATTTGATGGGTATTGATACAGCGGTTACGCTCATTGATACCGCCATTGACCAAGGTGAGCGTATTTTAATTGTCGGTGATTTTGATTGTGATGGGGCAACCAGTACGGCATTGATGGTGCGTGTCCTGCGACAAATGGGCGCTTTGGTGGATTTTTTGGTGCCTGACCGATTTAAGTTCGGCTATGGACTGACACCGCAAATTGTTGAGCATGGTGCTGCATTGTATCGCCCAAACTTAATCATCACGGTGGATAATGGCATCTCAAGCCATGATGGTGTGGCCACTGCCCATCAGATGGGGATCAAGGTGGTGATTACCGACCATCATTTGACCACCAAACCATCACCGCCTGCCGATGCTGTGGTCAATCCCAATCAGTTGGGTTGTCATTTTGGTAGTCGCTATCTTGTTGGTGTGGGTGTGGCGTTTTATGTGATGGGCAGGCTTGCCAAGCATCGCCGCCAACTGGGCAAATCCAGTGCCAGCGTGGCTAAGTATTTAGATTTGGTTGCTCTAGGCACAGTCGCAGACCTTGGTGTGCTGGATAAAAATAACCGCATTTTGGTCACGCATGGGCTGCAGCTGATCCGTCAAGGTCGATGCGTCGTGGGCATTTTAGCCATCTTAGAGCAGGCAGGTCGGCAATATCAGACCATCACCAGTGACGATTTTGGATTTGCCATCGCACCTAGGATTAATGCCGCTGGACGGATGGATAACATGCGTATTGGTGTGGAGTGTCTACTTACTGATGATTGGGGAGAGGCACACCGATTGGCAATTAAGCTAAACCAGCTTAATCAAGCACGCCGCCATGTTGAGATGAGCATGAAAGATGATGCCATTGCCATTGTCCAAAGTTTATCTGAGTTTGATGAGACACCGCCTAAAGGCATTGTGCTTTATCAAGATGACTGGCATCAAGGGGTTATCGGTATTGTTGCAGGTCGCCTAAAAGAAAAATTGTACCGTCCAAGCATTGTTTTTGCACCAGCAGATACCGCATTGGTTGGCAAGTCAGATGATATCAAAGGCTCAGCTCGTTCTATTGCAGGCATACATATTCGTGATGTCATTGAAAGCGTGGCATTGGCTCATCCTGATTTGATCAAGCATTTTGGCGGTCATGCAATGGCAGCAGGCTTGACCATTCAAAAGGCTGATTTTGAACGATTTAATCAAGCACTCCAAGCGGTACTGTTGGATTTTGATGATGATGTGTTTTATGAACAAAAATTCACCGATGGAGCGTTATTGCCTGACGAGTTTAGCCTAAGTTTTGTGGATAGATTAAAAAACATCAGCGTTTGGGGCAATGGTTTTGTACCGCCTGTTTTTGATGGCAAGTTTGAGGTGATTAACCATCGTATCTTAAAAGATAAACATCTAAAACTTAGCCTAAAAATGGCAGGGGTGCAATATCCGATTGATGCGATTTGGTTTAATTATCAAGCGGACAGTTGGGATTATCGAGCGTTTGGCGTGCATATTTTGTATACTTTGGATATTAATGAGTGGCAAGGCAGCCAAAGTCTGCAGCTGGTGATTAAGGACTTGGCGGTGATGAGTGTGGCGGCATTGTCTGTTTAGCATAAAATGGATATCTTTGGGATAAAGGGCAAATCTTATCAAGATTTTTTAAGCTCAATTGAAGGTAAGTGCCAATCAAATTTTAGTGCCAACATGCGTATCCCAAAGATACTGACTAATGCCAGACCTTGTTTTATCCAGTCAGCAAATCCCCACATTTGTAAAACTAAATACAAAGCAGAACCGATAATGCTGGCACTGATATAAATTTCTTTTTGTAAAACCAAAGGAATTTCGTTACAAATCATATCACGCATGATACCACCTGCGATGCTTGTCATCACCGCCATCATCACGGCAATCAGTGGATGGGCATCAAACGATAACGCCACCGTTAAGCCAATCACACTAAACACAGCAAGACCAATGGCATCAAAAAATTTTAAAGCACGGTCAATGTGTCCAAGGCGATGAAAAAACAGTTGGCAGATAATGGATGTTGTTGTAATGAGTATGACATAAGTTAAATCAGTCATCCAAAACAGCGGATGACGGTCTAGTATGATATCACGCAGGCTACCGCCACCAATGGCATTGACCATTGAAACTAAGATACAGCCAAATAAATCAAACCGCTTATACATTGCCAAAGTTGTCGCAGCGATGGCACAGGCACTGATACCAATCATATCAAGTGAGTAAATGAGCAGTTGGGTGGGAAAGTTGGTTAAGATATCCATAGTTTGTCAGAGGGTGTATTTGGTGCTAGGTTAATTAATGGGGCGTGCGTGCGTTACAGATTGGCAGATGGCAAGGTGATTAACGGTATCATACAGCTCATATTACCGTTTATTTGCCCTTAGCATCTGCCCAAATGATTTTATGTAGCTGTAAGCCAAACCGAACGGGCAGAGCGTCTTTTAAAATCCATTCTGCCAAATCGGTTGCCAGTTTCGGTGCGTGGCTTGTGTTTTCTTGGATGTTAAACATGGGTGATAGCCAAATCGTACCAACTTTATCGTCTAAAGCGTGTTTGGCAATGATATTTTTTGCCCATTCATAATCTGTGCGGTTGGCAATGACGATTTTAATTTGGTCGTGCAAGGTAAGATGGGCTAAATTTTCCCATAAGTTTTTATCAGCCTCGCCTGATGATGGTGATTTTAGATCCATGACTTTTGAGACCAATGGCGGTACATTAGCAACCGATAAAGCACCTGCTGTCTCAAGGCTAACCTCATAACCCGACTGTATCAGTTTATGCATTAATGCAATGGCATTTGGCTGAGCCAAAGGCTCGCCGCCTGTTACGCAGACACGCCAGCAAGGATATTGGGCAATATGCGTCATGATATCATCAAGCCCCCAACGCTCACCGCCTGAAAAAGAATAGGTCGTATCACAATAATGACAACGCAAAGGACAGCCTGTTAGGCGAATAAAAATTGTTGGTAGCCCAGCCGTCAGCGCTTCACCTTGTAGAGAATAAAAAATCTCTGTCAGCTTCAGACCTGCTTGCGGATCGGTGGTTGGGATTTTGGTATTTCTAAGGGTGTCTTTGGTCACGATGTTTGGCTTTTTAAGTGTCAAGTGGTGATAAAATGCGATATTGTACCAAACCTCTACATAAATGGCGAATGGATTATCAATGATGCATGCTGCTTAAATGGTACAAACTGGCTTGATAGAAAAGTTATCATCTGCATTTTAAAAAATTATCATTGTCTTGCTATTTAATTTAAACAAGCATTGTTATGACAAATATCAAAGCCAGCCACGCCCAAATGATCGCCATTAAAAACAAAAGGCTTTACATTTTTTTATAAGCGTGTATCATATTTAGCAAAATAACCGTACCAAGTGATAGTTATTTGGTGGTTATTTTGTGTTTAGGGCTTATTTGAATTGCCAAGTTATTAAAATATTAAAATAAGTACCTAAGCCGTGTTATCAACCAAAACCCATATATCAAAACCTATACAAAAAGTATGGGTTTTTTCGTCAAGCAATTATGCTTGTTCTTTCAACCCTTATCTGAGATGGTAATCCGATATGAGCGTTCACTCTATAAATCATGCCCCCACAGCCCCCAAAGATGGTGCAACCAATGACTACTACTTGACCCGTCAAAATCAGATGGAGTCTAATGTCAGAAGCTACCCCAGAAAACTCCCCCTAGCCATCGCCAAAGCCCAAGGCTGTTGGGTAACCGATGTGGAGGGTAATGAGTATCTTGACTGTTTGGCAGGTGCTGGCACATTGGCATTAGGTCATAATCATCCTGCTACCATAAACGCTATCAAAGATGTGTTGGACAGCGGTTTGCCATTACACACCCTTGATATCACCACGCCAATTAAAGATGCGTTTACCGAAAAACTGTTGTCATTTTTCCCCAAGGATTTTGTTTTGCAGTTTTGTGGTCCGACAGGGGCAGATGGTACAGAAGCTGCCATTAAACTTGCCAAAACTTATACAGGGCGTGATAATGTCATCGCATTTAGCGGCGGTTATCATGGCATGACACATGGCGCTCTTGCCATGACAGGTAACTTATCCGCCAAACAAAAGGTTGGCAATCTCATGGCAGGCGTACAGTTTTTGCCTTATCCGCATGAGTATCGTTGTCCGTTGGGGCTGGGCGGTGAGGCTGGTGTGGATGCCTTGACTTATTATTTTGAAAACTTCATTGAAGATGTTGAAAGTGGCGTGGTCAAGCCTGCCGCTGTCATCTTAGAGGCCATCCAAGGCGAGGGCGGTGTCGTCCCTGCTCCCAAAAAATGGCTGCAAAAGGTGCGTGAAGTTACCGCCCGCCACGACATTGTGCTTATCCTAGATGAGGTACAAGCAGGATTTGCCCGCTCTGGTAAAATGTTCGCCTTTGAGCATGCTGAGATTGTCCCTGATGTGGTCGTCATGTCTAAGGCGGTGGGCGGCGGCCTACCCCTTGCTGTGCTTGCCATTAACAAAAAATTTGACGCATGGTCGCCAGCAGGACATACAGGCACATTCCGTGGCAATCAGCTTGCCATGGCAGCAGGCTATAATGTATTAACCCAAATCAGCCAAAACAATTTGGCAGACAATGCACGCATTCAAGGTGAGTTTTTGCGCACAGAACTCCAAAAAATCGCGAGCCAGTACCCTTGTATCGGTCATGTGCGTGGGTGTGGTCTGATGATGGGTATTGAGATTGTGGATGAACGCCAAGAAGCTGACCACATGGGTTCATATCCTGCCGACGGTGAGCTTGCCGCCGCCATTCAAAAAGCCTGTTTTGATAATAAACTGCTGTTGGAGCGTGGTGGTCGTGGCGGTACGGTGGTGCGTCTTTTGTGTCCGATTACCATCACTACCGACGAGTGTGAACAGGTCATCACTCGCTTTAAAAAGGCGGTGGGCGAAGCGGTGAAAGCAGTGCGTGGCTGACGCTTAGCGGTTAAGTGGTGAATGCCAACCGCTCTGACGCTGATGATTTTAACAAGGCATTTTAACAAGACCCAGTAATTTGGGTCTTGTTTTTTTGTGCTATAATGTGATGGCATCATTTTTTATGATTTTGTTTATTGATAATTTAGTTTATATTGACAGATGGAGAGTACCATGACAAGCCAACAACAACGAGCCGAATTACACCGCCGCATATGGCAAATCGCCAACGATGTCAGGGGGTCGGTAGATGGTTGGGATTTTAAGCAGTATGTATTAGGAGCGTTGTTTTATCGCTTTATCAGCGAAAATTTCTCCGCTTATCTTGAAGCAGGGGATGACAGCGTCAATTATGCACAAGTTGATAACGACAGCCCCATTTTAGACGACATCAAAGAAGACACCATCAAGACCAGAGGCTATTTTATTTATCCTAGCCAATTATTTGAAAATGTCGCCAAAAATGCCAACGACAATCCCAATCTCAACACCGACCTAAAAGCCATTTTTACCGCCATTGAAGCATCTGCTAACGGCTACCCATCTGAACATGACATCAAAGGCTTGTTTGCTGATTTTGACACCACATCCAACCGCTTGGGTAACACCGTCGCCGACAAAAACAAACGCCTAACCGCCGTGCTAAAAGGCGTATCAGAGCTTGATTTTGGGGATTTTCACGACAACCAAATAGACCTATTTGGCGATGCCTATGAATTTTTAATCTCCAATTATGCCGCCAACGCAGGCAAATCAGGCGGTGAATTTTTCACCCCGCAAAGTGTCTCCAAGTTAATCGCCCAACTGGCGTTATATGGTCAAAAAACGGTCAATAAAATCTATGACCCTGCTTGTGGTTCAGGTGCGCTGCTTTTACAAGCCAAAAAACAGTTTGATGAGCATGGGCTTGAAGAGGGCTTTTTTGGGCAAGAGATTAACCACACCACTTATAACTTAGCTCGCATGAACATGTTTTTGCACAATGTCAATTACAACAACTTTCATATTGAGCTGGGCGATACCTTAACCGACCCAAAACTTGGCGACGAAAAACCCTTTGATGCCATCGTCTCCAATCCGCCATACTCGGTCAAATGGATAGGCTCTGATGACCCTGTGCTGATTAATGATGACCGCTTTGCCCCTGCTGGTGTGCTTGCCCCAAAATCCAAGGCGGATTTTGCCTTTATCCTACATGCACTCAATTATCTGTCTGCCAAGGGGCGAGCGGCGATTGTTTGTTTTCCAGGGATTTTTTATCGTGGTGGGGCAGAAGCCAAAATCCGCCAGTATTTGGTAGACAACAATTATGTAGAAACCATCATCACCTTAGCCCCCAATTTATTTTTTGGCACATCGATTGCGGTCAATATTTTGGTACTGAGTAAAAGCAAACACGATAACCAAACCCAGTTTATTGATGCCAGTGATATTTTTAAAAAAGAAACCAACAACAACATACTGACCGATGAGCATATCAATCAGATTTTAACGCTGTTCGCCAACAAGACCGATGTCCCCCATCAAGTGGTGATGGTGGATTATGACACCATCAAAGCGAGCGATTATAATTTGGCGGTGAGCTCTTATGTAGAAGCCAAAGATACCAGAGAAGTGATTGATATTGATGTGCTAAATGATGAGATTAAAAGCACCGTTACCAAGATTGATGAGCTGCGTGGGCAGATAGATGAGATTGTTGAGCGGATTGGGTCATGAACGCAATGATAAAAAAATTATTACAAGGGCAGGCGGTTGAGTGGAAAACTTTGGGGGAGGTTGTTAAACTTGAAAAAGGAAAACAGCTTAACAAAGAATTGCTTTTTGAAAGTGGTTTATATCCTGCTTATAATGGAGGGGTTTCTTATTCAGGTTTTACCGATATTTATAATTATGAAGAAAACACGATTATAATAAGCCAAGGGGGTGCTTCTGCTGGGTTTGTGAATTTTGTTACTACCAAGTTTTATGCAAATGCACATTGTTATGTTGTTTTGCCAAAAAATGAAATGGTTGAGAACAGATTTATTTATCATTTTCTAAAATTAAATCAAGAAAAAATGATGACCAAGCAACACGGTGCTGGTATTCCTGCTTTGCGAACCAATGAAATTTTAACTCTAAAAATCCCAATCCCACCCCTATCCGTCCAAAGTCAAATCGTGCAGATTTTGGACACATTTACCGAGCTGACCGAACAGCTGACCGAACAGCTGACCGCCGAGCTTAGCATGAGACAAAAACAATATCACTATTATCGGGATTTGTTATTATCAGAACATGAATTGGCAAAAGTGGGATTTGAGTGGAAGCGTTTGGGGGAAGTGGCTAAGATTAAGCATGGCAAAGATTGGAAAAAATTAGCTATTGGTGATATCCCTGTTTATGGTAGTGGTGGCATTATGGGTTATGTGGATACATTTTCTTATGACAAGCCAAGCGTTTTAATTCCACGAAAAGGATCAATTACTAATTTATTTTATGTTGAAACACCTTTTTGGAATGTTGATACTATTTACTATACTCAAATTGACACAAGCCAAATTTTACCAAAATTCCTTTACTACTTTATAAAAACAATTGATTTGATGCAATTAGATACAGGGTCAGGCAGACCGAGTTTAACTCAGGCAATTTTAAATAAAATCCAAATCCCAATCCCACCCCTATCTATCCAAAGTCAAATCGTGCAGATTTTAGACACATTTGACGCGCTGACCCAATCCATAAGCGATGGTCTGCCCAAAGAAATACAGCTACGCCAAAAGCAATATGAGTATTACCGTGAGCTGCTGCTTGGGTTCCCAATGATTTAAGATGAGATTCCAAAAAATAACTGATAAACATTCTAAACTTATAGAAGGGAGTTGCGATGCATATTGATCTTACTGGTAATGATTTATTCATACGCAATAAAATTATATTTGATAAAAAAGTTAATTTTATTTTTGGTAAAAATGGTTGTGGGAAGTCTACAATCACTAAATTGGTAAAAGATCAATGCAATAACTATGATGTCAGAATATTTCAAGGATTTGAGAGTGTTATTAGTGAAAATAATACTCTAGATACCGTTATTCTAGGAGAAGAAAATGCTCAAATTAATCAAGAAATATCTAAAAAAGAAAACCAAATAGAGGGTATTAGAAAGGATATAGAATCCATTCGAAAGAATATCATCAATAATGGAACGGAAAATTTATGGAAAGAGTATGAGGCAAAACAAAAAGAATTAGAAAATATTCAAAATGAGATTGATGATTTTTGCAGAAATAAAGCAAGAGAGATCAAAAATCGTAGTTTGAAGATATCTTCAACATCATATGATATCGGAGCATTTAAAAAAGATATATTATATGCTAAAGGCTTGGAGACACAAGAGATTGAAAAGCTTGAATCATTACTGAGGTCTGAAGTTAAATCAGCTCAAATAATAAATAAACTAAACATCAATCTAAGCAATGAATTAATGGATGTAAATACATTGCTTCAAGAAAAAGTTGTAGAAAAAACGAGGTTAAGTCGTTTGGATGACAACGCTCAAAAAAGAGATTTTGCTGAAAAAGGACTGGTTCTACATCAAGCAGGAGATCATTGTGTCTTTTGTAATCATATTGTTTCAGAAGAAACATTAGCAGAACTAGCGAGTTATTTTTCGGCAAATGAGGTGAAAAATTTTAGATACGAGATAAAAAATAAAATTGAAAAATTAAAATCTTATATCAGCGATATTCAAAATATCAGTATAGATAGCTCAAATTTTTATGCCGATTATCAATCTAAAATTGATGAAATCAACCATGATATAGAAAAATTAAAAAATGAATATCAACATTTTTTAAACGAATTAATGTCCAAATTAACTAATAAGTTGGCTTATTTATTTGAAGAGTGTGAAAAACTCACTCTGACTTGTCCTGATAATATTGATTTTATGATTGATCATTATAATCAGATTGTGAATGACAATAATAGTAGCGACTTAATAAAAAAACAAACAGATGCTCGTGAAGCCCTGCGTTATCATTTTGTGAAAGAGTATTGTGATGAATTTCAATACGAAGTAAATAAGTCTAAATTGGCTCAACATCAGAGTCTGCTTCAAGCTTTAAAAAATAAAGTTGATGATGAAAAATCAAATATCAAAGCATTAGAAAATCAAATTAACGGAATTGAAGAAAATATCAAGCAATTATTGGAAAGTACAAAAAATGAAAAAATTCTAGTTGAAAGAATAAATAAGAAATTAAAACTTTATGCCAGTTTTGAGCTGATTCATCAAGAGACAAGCAATGATTATAAAGTCAAGTGCTTAAGAAATTTAAATATAAGAAGCGTTCAAGAGCTATCTACTGGAGAGAAAAATCTGATTGCTTTTTTATATTTTATTGAAAAATTAGATGAATTGATTGATAACTCTAATTTAAATCAAAGATGTATTGTTTTTGACGATCCAATGAATTCCAATGATGATGCGGTTCAGTATTTAATTATTGAAGAATTGCAGAGATTAAAAGATAAGCATCTTTGTGATAATGATATATTTATTTTATTAACACACAATATTCATTTCTATTTAAATGTAAAATATGGTTGCAAATATGATAAGTGTAATTTTTATCATTTAAGAAAGGTTAAAAATAGCGTTGATATATTTAGAATAGTTAGTGCAGAAAAAGATTTTAAAACAAACTATGCTGCACTTTGGCAGGAGTTACAGTTTCTTTTGAGTCAGGATAATGCTAGCCCAAACATGCTTTTAAATCCTATTAGAAGGATTATTGAAACTTATACTAAATTTAATGGATTGAATCAAAGTGATTTTTTTGTCAATACACCAGGTGCAAGAAAGTTATTCAATGTGAATTCTCATTCTATAGATGATTTAGAAGCCGAATTAAATGGAAAATTAAAACAAGAGATTGTTGCGTTATTTAAAAGTTGTTTTGAAGAAAATAATGCTATAGCACATTTTCAGAAATTTTTTGGAGATAACTCATGACAACCCAAACCACCCCCATCACTGAAACCAATCATTTTATCGTACTGGATAAATATGACAAAATCGAGCAGGTCGGTAGCTATCAGACCGAGAGTGAAATGGAAAAGGAGTTGATCGCCGACCTTGTGGCTCAAGGCTACGAATATCGCACCGATCTAAATACGCATGATAAATTACTTGCCAATGTGCGTGCACAGTTACAGAAGCTGAATAATACAACTTTCACTGATTCAGAATGGCATCGCTTCGTGGCTGAATATTTGGATAAGCCCAGTGAGCATATGATAGAAAAAACTCGTAAGCTGCATGATGACAGTGCTTATGATTTTGTGTTTGATAATGGGCGTATCCAAAATATTCATCTGCTGGATAAGATGAATCTGGGCAATAATAAGCTGCAAGTCATTCATCAATTTGAGCAAACAGGCACACACGCCAACCGCTATGATGTGACCATTTTGGTCAATGGTCTGCCATTGGTGCAAATTGAGCTAAAAAAACGAGGCGTTGCCATTCGTGAAGCCTTTAACCAAATCCACCGCTATACCAAAGAGAGCTTTAATAAAGACAATTCGCTGTTTAAATACTTACAAATCTTTATCATCTCAAACGGCACCGATACCCGCTATTTTGCCAATACCACCAAACGAGACAAAAACAGCTTTGATTTTACGATGAATTGGGCAAGGGCGGATAATATGCCGATTAAGGATTTAAAGGATTTTAGTGCCACATTTTTTGAAAAGAAAACCCTATTAAATGTACTCATCAATTATAGCGTATTTGATACAAGGCAAAACCTGCTTATCATGCGGCCGTATCAGATTGCAGCGACCGAGCGGATTTTGTGGAAGATAACCAGTTCATACCACGCCAAAAACTGGTCAAACCCAACCAGCGGCGGTTATATTTGGCATACCACAGGTTCAGGCAAGACGCTGACGAGTTTTAAGGCGGCAAGGCTTGCCACAGGGCTTGATTTTATTGATAAAGTGTTTTTTGTGGTGGACCGTAAGGATTTGGACGAGCAAACCATAAAAGAGTATAAGCGGTTTAGCCCTGACAGCGTCAATGGCTCAACCAGCACCGCCCAGCTAAAACAAAATTTAGAGCAAGATGATAATAAAATCATCGTGACCACCATCCAAAAACTCAACAACCTAATCAAATCTGAAAACGCCTTGCCCATTTATGATAAGCAGGTGGTGTTTATCTTTGATGAATGCCATCGCAGTCAGTTCGGTGAAGCCCAAAAAAATATCCAAAAAAAGTTCAAAAAGTTCTATCAATTTGGCTTTACAGGCACGCCGATTTTTCCTGACAATGCCAGCGACGCCCAAACAACCGCCGATGTGTTTGGTCAGCAGCTACATTCATATGTCATCACCGATGCCATTCGTGATGAAAAGGTGCTTAAATTTAAGGTGGATTATCATAATGTTTTGCCCAAGTTTAAAACCGATGAAAACGAGCAAGATTTGGCAAAACTCTCCGCCGCCGAAAACCGTAAGGCACTCATGCACCCTGAGCGTATTCGTGAGATTAGCCGCTATATTTTGGACAGATTTCAGCAAAAAACCCACCGTAACAACGCCACAGGCAAGGGCTTTAATGCCATGTTGGCGGTCAGTAGCGTTAATGCTGCCAAGCTGTATTACAAAACGCTAAATAACCTTCAAAAAGACCATGCCAAGCCATTAAAAATTGCCACCATTTTTTCTTATACCGCCAACGAAGCACAAGACGCCATCGGTGAGATTGAAGATGAGAGTTTTGAAGTATCAGCGATGAACAGCACTGCCAAGGAGTTTTTACAGTCTGCCATTAGCGATTATAACGCTTATTTTAAGGAAAATTTTGGCGTCAGTAGCAAAGAGTTTGAGAATTATTATAGAGATTTGAGCAAAAAGGTCAAAAACCAAGAGATAGATTTGTTGATTGTTGTGGGCATGTTTTTGACAGGGTTTGACGCCCCAACGCTAAACACCTTATTTGTGGATAAAAATTTGCGTTATCATGGCTTGATACAGGCGTATTCTCGCACCAACCGCATTTATAACGCCACCAAGACCTTTGGGAACATCGTTACCTTTCGTAACCTAGAAGAGCCGACCATTGAAGCCATTAAATTATTTGGCGATAAAAATACCCGCCATGTCGTGCTAGAGAAGCCCTTAGATGACTATTTAGATGGCTATACCGATGTATTGTCAGGCGATGCCCATCGTGGGTTTATTGCCATCATCAATGAGCTAAACGAACGCTTTGGCGAGCCTGATAATATCATCAGCGAAACAGACAAAAAAGACTTTGCCAAACTCTTCGGTGAATATCTACGCACCGAAAACGCCCTAAAAAACTTTGATGAATATCAAGCGATGATGGAACTAAAACGCCTGCCATCAATGAGCGATGAGATGGACGAGGCGACGGTAACCCAAATCACCCAAAGCATCCAAGAGATTCAAAATAAATACCAACTTGATGATGACACTTTGGGCAGGTTGGACGCCATCGCTTTGCCAAGTGAGCGGATGATACAGGATTATCGTTCTACTTATAACGACATTTGTGATTGGATTTCTCATAACAAACACGCCCAAACACAGGCAGATTCTACCATCAGTTGGGATGATGTGGTCTTTGAGGTGGATTTGTTAAAATCCCAAGAGATTAATTTAGATTATATTTTGGGGCTGATTTTTGAGCATAATCAACAAGCCCAAGATAAAACCGCCATCGTCGATGAGATTCGCCGCCTGATTCGTTCAAGTTTGGCGCACCGTGCCAAAGAAAGTCTGATTGTGGATTTTATCAATCAAACCGACTTTGATGAGTTGCCTGATAAAGCAGGCGTGATAGAGTCCTTTTACCAATTCGCCCAAGATAGGCAGAAAAAAGAGGCAGATGGGCTCATCACGGATGAAAATCTAAACCAAGATGCCGCCTTGCGTTATATCGCCGCATCGTTAAAACGAGGATACGCCAGCGAAAACGGCACAGGGTTAAATGACATGTTACCCAAAATGAGTCCGCTAAACCCCAACTATCTGACCAAAAAACAAAGCGTATTCCAAAAAATCGCCCATTTTGTGGAAAAGTTTAAGGGCATTGGTGATTTGGCTGGGTTATTAAATAAGGAACACAACTGATGGCACAACATTCATTTTTACAAAATCTGTTACAAGGGCAGGCGGTTGAGTGGAAAACTTTGGGGGAAGTGGCTGTTATAGGCACAGGAAACTCAAATCGCCAAGATGAAAGTGAAAATGGAGATTATCCATTTTATGTTCGTTCAAAAAATGTTTTACGCTCTGATAGTTATCAGTTTGATGAAACCGCCATTGTTATTCCAGGGGAAGGGGGCGTTGGTGATATTTTTCATTATGTGGAGGGCAAGTATGCCTTACATCAAAGAGCGTACAGAATTTGCATTCATGATGGGGATATTAATACTAAATTCTTATATCATGTTATGCGTAATAGTTTTAAACAATATATATTATCAAAAAGTGTGGGTGCAACTGCCACATCAATTAGAAAGCCGATGTTAGAAAAGTTTCTAATCCCAATCCCACCCCTATCCGTTCAAGCCAAAATCGTGCAGATTTTAGATACATTTACCGAGCTGACTGAACAGCTGACCGCCGAGCTTAGCATGAGACAAAAGCAATATCAATATTATCGTAATAAACTATTGACATTTGATTTTGAAGCCGTACAATCCTTGGCGACAGCGAGCGACAGCGAGCGACAGCGGATGGCACTGGTATGGAAGACTTTGGGTGAGGTGGGTGAGCTTATTCGTGGTAATGGCTTAACCAAAAAAGATTTAACAGATGATGGTGTGCCTGCCATTCATTATGGGCAAATTTATACACGCTACGGACTAAGTACAGAAAAAACACTTTCTTTTGTTTCAACAGAATTAGCCAAAAGATTAAGAAAAGTGGATACAGGCGATGTTGTCATCACCAATACCAGTGAAAATTTAGCCGATGTTGGCAAATCATTGGTATATTTGGGCAAAGAGCAAGCGGTAACAGGTGGGCATGCGACTATTTTTAAACCTAATAAACAAATCATTTTGGGTAAGTATTTTGCTTATTTTACCCAAACTGATAATTTTGCCACACAAAAAAGAAAATATGCCAAAGGTACAAAGGTTATTGATGTCTCTACAAATGATATGGCAAAACTTAAAATCCCAATCCCGCCCCTATCTGAACAAGCCCGAATTGTCACCATTTTGGACACATTTGACACGCTGGTCAATTCCATCAGCAACGGTCTGCCCAAAGAAATACAGCTGCGTCAAAGGCAATATGAGTATTATCGCAATGTACTGCTTGGGTTTTAGCGTACCTGTTTTGGGCGACTGATGGCGTGCCAATTTTTAAAAAATGTGTTAGAATCAAAGTTTTATTTAACATTGAGAGCCTGCCTTTATGTCAAGCACATCCCATCTATCCAAACACAAACAAGCCCTACTGTGCAACGACCCACAATCCATCGCCGATTATGAACGCACGATGACGCACGCCGTCCAAGCGGTCAAGACATGGCTACAAGATGATAACATGTACACAGGTGGCAGTATCAGCCAGTTGCGTTCACAGATTGCTTTTAATCCAACCAAAGACGGCTTAGGCATTGATGGGGCGTTAGAGCGTGCGATAAATCTGTTTTTAAACAACAGCCTAAAAGTGCATCATCCGCATTCGCTTGCCCATTTGCATTGCCCAACCATGGTAACATCACAAATCGCCGAGATACTCATTAACGCCACCAACCAATCAATGGACTCATGGGACCAGTCGCCAGCAGGTTCGCTCATGGAGGTTTTGCTCATTGACTGGTTGCGCCAAAAGGTGGGTTATGGGGCAGGGCGGGCAGGCGTGTTCACATCAGGCGGTACACAGTCCAACCTGATGGGCGTGCTTTTGGCTCGTGATTGGTGCATTGCCAAACATTATACCGATAAAGACGGCAAACCGTGGTCGGTACAGCGTGATGGTATCCCCCCCGATGCCATGCAAAATGTCAAAGTACTGTGCTCCCAAAATGCCCATTTTAGCGTACAAAAAAATATGGCGATGATGGGCATGGGTTTTGCTTCGGTTGTAAGCATCCCTGTCAATGACAACGCCCAAATGGATACCCAAGCTTTGGCCGATATTATGGCAGATTTGCACGCTGATGGTAACATCGTGGCGTGTGTTGTGGCAACGGCAGGGACAACCGACGCAGGGGCGATTGACGACATTAAAGCCATCCGTGCCTTGTGCGATAAATTCGGTGCGTGGTTACATGTAGATGCGGCGTGGGGCGGGGCGTTATTACTGTCTAATGATTATCGTTCTATGCTGGACGGCATTCATCTGACCGATTCGGTGACGCTGGATTTTCATAAGCACTATTTTCAAAGCATCTCTTGTGGGGCGTTCTTGCTAAAAGATGAGCAAAATTACCGCTTTATGCACTATGAGGCGGAGTATCTCAACTCAGCCTATGATGAAGAGCATGGCGTGCCAAATCTGGTCTCAAAATCCTTGCAAACCACACGCCGATTTGATGCCCTAAAACTGTGGCTGACGATAGAGGCGTTGGGCGAAGAGCTGTACGGCTCTATGATTGACCATGGGGTAAACTTAACAAAACAAGTGGCGGATTATATCCGTCATGCTGATGGGCTAGAATTGCTCGTTGAACCGCAGTTTGCTTCTGTGCTGTTTCGTGTCGTGCCAAAGGGTTATCCTGATGAGTATTTGGACAGCCTAAACCAAAATGTGGCAGATGAGTTATTTGCCCGAGGGGAAGCGAACATTGGCGTAACTCGTGTCATTGACAGCCGTCAAGATGTGCAGTCGTTAAAGATGACGACACTTAGCCCCATCGCAACGCTTGAAGATGTCAAAGCCTTGCTGGATCAAGTATTAGCAGAGGCACACAGAATTGGCGATGCCATCAAAGACGGCACTTATACGCCGCCCATTGGGTGAGTTGGGTGTTTTTGTTTTGAATGAATAAAAGTAAACAAAAGCCGCTTTGATCAATCAGCGGCTTTTTATTATTCATTATTCATGCAATGCCTTATAAATCGTACCAGCCAGCATGGGCCCAATGCCTTTGACCTGTGCGATCTCATCTTGTGATGCACCAAGCAGCTGTTGTATACCGCCAAAATGATTTAATAAATCACGCCTGCGGACTTGCCCAAGCCCTGGGATAACCTCAAGCACTGAGCTTGAGCGTTTTTTATCTCTTTTTTTGCGGTGGGCGGTGATGGCAAATCGATGCGCTTCATCTCGAATTTGCATGATGAGATGCAAAGCCTTGCTATCAGCAGGCAAATCTATCGGCTCATGTGCCACAAAATGTAGTACCTCAAGACCAGCTTTACGCCCCTCACCTTTTGCCACACCGACAAGCAAAGTATCGGTTAATTTGCCAAGCTCGCTTAATACTTCGATGGCAACATTTAATTGACCCTTGCCACCATCAATCAATAATAAATCAGGTAACGGATGTTTGGTATAGCGACGCATTAAGACCTGACGCATGGCCGCATAATCATCGCCTGCGGTAATATCATGAATGGCATATTGACGATAATCACGCTTTTTTGGGCCATTTTGGTCAAACACCACACATGAGCCGATGGCAGCTTCGCCCATGGTGTGGCTGATGTCAAAACATTCAATACGGTCAATGGTGCAAGTGGTGATGGGGGCAAGCACTTGTTTTAACTGCTCAAATCGTGCTTGTAGCTCCCGACTGTCTTTGAGCTTGGCTGATAACGCATTATTGGCATTTAAGTTTGCGATGGATAACCAATCATCACGGTGTGTGGTTACTTTGTGCTTAATCGTGGTGCGTTTGCCAAACTGTACTTGCAAAATATCTGCCAATATAGATGCCTCTTCAATAGCAACAGAGCTGATAATTTCATCAGGCAAATCATCACTCACCTGAAAATAAAACGACAATAAAAATTCTTTTAAACGCTCTTGGTTGCTCTTAATGGCTGGTTCGATATCATCAGGAAAATAGTTTTTTACCCCCAATACCTGACCGCCTCGCACCGTCAAAACACACACGGCAACCGCACCAGCATCAGCAGCAATGGCAAAGACATCCGCTTCACCCTGTAGGCGAAATACTGCCTGTTTGGCTTGTAAATCGCTAATCATGGCAAGCCGATCTCGATAAAAGGCGGCTTGTTCAAAGTTTAATGCCGCAGCAGCTTCCTCCATTTTTTTGACCAAAATGGCTTGCACTTCATGAGAATGCCCCTGTAAAAATGCCAAAGCAGCACGCACATCGGACTGGTATTGTTCGGCAGAAACCATACCAACGCAGGGCGCTTTACACCGTTTAATTTGGTATTCTAGACAAGGACGCTGCCTTTGTGCAAAAAAACTGTTCGTACAGCTTCTAATCATAAATAATCGCTGCATCAGCTGTACCGATTCTTTGGCATTGCGTGCCGATGGATAAGGACCAAAAAAACGCCCTTGAGTATACCGACCTTTACCACGACCAATGGACAGTCTGGGAAATTTATCCGTACTGATATAGATGTATAGATAAGATTTATCATCTCTTAGTAGGACATTATAAGGCGGTCGATGGTTTTTGATGAGATTTTGCTCGAGTAATAACGCTTCGGTTTCGCCACGGGTGATGATAATCTCAATCTGTTCAATGCGTTGTACCAGTGCTTGGGTTTTTGGGTGTTCGATGGTTTTGGCAAAATAGCTACCAACACGATTTTTTAGTGATTTTGCTTTACCAACATATAAAATTTCGCCTGATTTACCCAGCATTTTATAAATGCCTGGACGATTGGGTAGGGTGTTGGCGTGTTGTTTTAGTCGCTGTCTTTTTTGTGTTGGGCTTTCAGCTTGGGGGTGTGTTGTTGTCATGATATGAATATCAATTTAAGTAATGAATAACATTAAGAAGCTTAAGATAAAAAGAGCGTTAAGATAAAGCGGGATTGAGTGAACTTTATTGTAAAATATGATTCATTAAAGTATCAAAATCATCAAACGCAGCATCAGGGTTTGCTAAATCAATTTTTTCACCATAATTATAGCCATAACGCACAGCAAGCGTAGTTATGCCAGCGGCTTGCCCTGATAAAATATCATTTTTGGAATCACCAACCATAATGGCATCAGTCGGTGCGATGCCCAGTGATTGACACAGGTATAATAAAGGCGTTGGGTCGGGCTTTTTGACGCTGAGCGTATTACCGCCAATCACTTGGTCAAACAGTGTCAGCCATCCAAAATGTGATAAAATTTTAGGCAAATAACGCTCAGGCTTATTGGTACAAATTGCCAAATAAAACCCCGCTGCTTTTAATCGTTCAAGCCCTTGTATAACCCCTGCATAGCTTTGCGTATTTTCAATTGTTTTATGGGCATATTCTGCCAAAAATAACTCATGGGCATGGTGAATCATAGTCGTATCATAGATATGATGTGCTTGCATTGCTCGCTCAACCAATTTTAGCGAACCATTGCCCACCCAGCTTTTGATGATATCAATTGGCATAGGCGGTAAGTTAAGCTTGGCATACATGCCATTGACCGCCGCCGCCAAATCAGGGGCACTATCGATAAGCGTACCATCCAAATCAAATATAATCAGTTTTTTGCCAGTCATTGACAGTGTTTGCATGCTTTTTCCTTATTCTTAAAATTGGCGGCTGTTTGGTATTTTTTAAATCAGTCAATTTTTACCATTTGTCATATAATGACAAAGTACAAATTTAGCAATATTTTAGTGCATTTTTTGGTGAAGTTTTATGAAAACTGGTCATTGGTTGCAAAACTTTACACAGTACCTATAAAACTTGCACAGTTAATAAGAAATATTTTGTTACTATAGAGGCATCATTTGGAACAAAATAGTTATTTGTAAAAGACAGTTAACAGCGTTTGTTTCAGTGATTAACTAGGAGAAAAACAATGAAAACTTTAAAAACACTATTGGCAGTATCAGCTTCTTCGTTATTGGCGATGAGTGCTAATGCTGCCATCAGCTATGGCAATTCTGCTGATGCCCAACCTTATGTTGGTGCCAAAATTGGTCAAGTAGATGCCAAGCAAATCAACGGTAAAAATACCGCTTATGGTATTTATGCAGGTTATAACTTTGACCAAAATTTTGGCGTAGAAGCCGAATTTGTTGGTTCAGACGCCAAAGAATTTAATGCAGGCGTGAGTCCTGTAAAAGGTGATGTGAAGTCTTTTGGTGCTTATGGCACATATCGCTATAACTTCATCAATACCCCATTTTATGCCAAGGGCAAATTGGGCATTGCTAAGACTAAAGTAGATGTTACCAGCCGTAATGCAACTACATACTCAAACAAAAGCGACAAAACCAGCCTAGCAGGCGGTGTTGGTGTTGGCTTTAAACCATTAGCAAATGTGGGCGTTGAAGCAAGCTACAACTATCTATCAGAAGATGCCAATGCAATTAGTTTGGGCGCTCATTTGGCTTTTTAATTGCTGATTGATTAAATAACATAAAAAAGATCCTCGAATTGAGGGTCTTTTTTATTGACTGGTCTATCCGTAAGATAAGCCATCATGATAAATCATCTTTGCTTAAATGATGGCCAAAGTGTGGCGATGCGTTAACGGGGTATTATCCCAATGCTCAATGGCGTGGCGAAGAATCTTATGCGGTTTGGCGGCACGCATTTCTTTGACGGTGTGTTGACCTAATAGCTTTAGTGCGTATAAAAGCATTTCACTGGGCTTGGTTGTATTGATTGGTGTGGCAAGATTTTGTTTGGATAGCTTTTGCCCATCTGTATTCATCAGTAATGGCAAATGATAAAAATAGCTCGGTATTGGTAGGCGACATTTATGTAAAATATTAATTTGAGCGACTGTCATGGGCATAATATCCAGTCCACGCATGATGTGAGTGATATTTTGCAAACCATCATCAATGGCACAAGCCAAAATATAATTAATCATTTGGTTTTGGCGTTTGACCACAACATCACCAAGGCTTAACGCAGGATTATCCCAAATCACGCCTTGTAGCTCATCTACAAATGCTGTCTCAACATTGGGCAGCTGTAAGCGAATTTTACTTTTGGGGTGAGATTTATCCAAATCTTTATGTAGGCAAAAGCGTGGGTAGAGGGTTGGCTGGTTGAGTGCGTGGGGCTTAGCGTTTTGATTTCGGTGTGCCTCAAGTTGTTTTCTTGAGCATTGGCAGGCATAAGTGATGTCAGATAATCGATTGGATAAAATCTCATCATAAATATCTGTGCGTTTAGATTGGTAGGTAACTTCTTTGTCCCAATGTAACCCAAGCTTATCCAAATCATGTAAAATACTGTCTGTATACTTAGGCTGACAACGCTCAAAATCCACATCTTCGATGCGTAACAGCCAATCACCACCTAATGATTTGATATGACAAAAGCTCGCTACCGCCGTGGTCAGCGAGCCTAAATGCAGATGGTGTGTGGGCGAGGGTGCAAATCGCCCAATGGGTCTAGATATCAATGGGCTATTGACCGTGATTTTGTCTTTCTTTAATTTCAGACAGTGTCTTACAGTCGATGCATTGTGTCGCCGTTGGGCGTGCTTCTAGGCGACGCAGACCAATTTCTGTACCACATGTCTCACAATAGCCATAATCTAAGGTCTCAATGTCAGCCAAAGATTTGTCAATTTTGCGGATAAGCTTACGCTCACGGTCACGGGTACGCAGTGCCAATGCAAACTCCTCTTCTTGAGTCGCTCGGTCGTTAATATCTGGCATGGTGTTGGTTTCTTCGTGAATATAAGTCTTTGTGCGTTCAGCTTCTGTAATTAATTCTTCACGCCAGTTTTTTAAGATGGTGCGAAAATGTGCTAACTGTGCATCAGACATATAGTCTTCGCCTTCAGTAGGTTGATAAGGGGTAAAGGTGGCTGCGTTCATCATCCCGTTCATCCTTATGGGTGCAAGTATTCATGATAAAACAAAGCTTGCAGGCTATTAAACTGCCTTTCGGCAAAAAAATTGCGGTTACTATATCAAAAGATGATTAAAATAGCTAATATTAATTTGCATTATTAAGACAAAATGAATGCGTATTTTGCACAATTTGTATGTAACTTGATACGATGCCTTTGTTGTCAATCTGTATCATACGGCAGCCAGCAGGCGTGTCAGCAATTTGAAAATTATCCACAAAAGGCATGAATTGACGGTCTGTTGAAGGGCAGCTTAGCAACTGAACCTGATGTGCTGGTAGTGGATGCAGCGTATGTACTTGATGTACATGTCCGCACAAAATCGTGTGAACATGAGCGTGTTTTTTAATCACATGCCAAAAATCTTGATGATTTTTGAGTAGATGAGCATCTATCCAATCTGAACTGACCTTTGTGGGGTGGTGGTGTAGGGCGATGATGGTTTGTTCAAAGTGAGTGGTTAAAGTTTGATCAAGCCAAAGTAGTGTTTCATGAGTTAATAACCCAAATATTTCGCCTGATACACTGGAATTTAGTAATAAAATTTGCCAATCATGCCCTGCTTGAAAAGTATACCGAAAGCAATTTTTTAGGCGTCGATCGGGTAAAATCGGCACATGTATCCGCTCTTGGTGTGCCAAATGAATGCCAATTTCGTGTGTCACATCATGATTGCCAGCGACAGCCAAATAGGGTATTTTGGTTGCTTGTAGCTGATTAAATAACCAATCATAAGCATCGCTATTACCATCATTCACCAAATCACCTGTCAAAAGCCATAAATCTGGGTTTAGATGCTTTGCTGTCTGAAAAACTGCCAAAAATCGCTGATAACTGGGGGCTTGACCAATGTCCCCCGTCAGGTGTAGATCGGATAATTGAACGATATTAAAGGTATGGTTGTTGGTGATGTTAGGCATATTTGCTTAGGATTTTTTTGCAGGCAAAGGTAATAAAAAAACCAATGGCAAGCATGAGTACGATGGATAAGCCTGTTTGAATGTCAAGCCACACACTCCCCCAAACCCCTGCGGTAACAGCCATTTGGGCAAATATGATGGATAAAAATACCATCATCGTTGGTGATTGTGCAAACAAACGGGCAATCAAGGCAGGTAATATGAGAAGTCCGCTGATTAATAGACTGCCAACCGCCTGAAGTGCCACAGCACAAAATCCCGCCAAAAGCCCCATAAAAAATAGGTATTGGTGTAATGGGTTAATGCCCTGAATTTGGGCAAGTGCTTCAGAGGTTGCCAGCTTAACCTGAGATTGCCAAATGCGTTTTAAAATGACTAAGCCCATTGCAATTAGTATACCCAGTCTTGGTAAATCCGACCAATCTATATCAAGCAAGCTACCAAACAAAAATCCAAGCACATTTGCTTGTTGCTGGGTTAGCTGAGTGAGTGTCAGTAACCCCAAACAAAGTAGCGTAGACGCTAACACTGCCAAGGTGGCATCATTGGGCAATCTTTTATCTTTGAGCAAGGTTAAAGCGATGATGACGGCAATGCTAATCATACCAATGCCCAAATCAGCAGGCAGGTTTAGCCATACGGCAAACGCTATACCGAGCAATGCACCATGTGCCAGAGTATCCGAAAAAAAAGCCATACGCCGCCACAAGACTAGGCATCCTAAGGGTGCAGATAATAATGCAATCAAGACACCAGCAATCCAAGCAGGTGCGATAATTGGTAGCCAGTCACTCATGCGGTGTCTCGATGTCTATGGTTGCTCTCAAGATGCTCATGATCCAGATGATGATCGCAGTGTGTATGTTGATGGATGTAAGGTGCTTGATAGCCAAAAAGTTGTACAAATTCAGGTGCGATTGCAATTTGACTTGGCACACCTTGACAGCAGATGTGTTTATTTAAGCAGATGACACGGCGAGAGCCTTTCATGACCCAATGCAAATCGTGTGATACCACAAGCATCGCACATTGTAAAAACTCAGGCAGCTGATCTAAAAACTGATACAACCAGCTTTCACTTTCTGGATCTAGCCCTTGCATGGGTTCATCAAGGATTAATAGTTCAGGCTTATCTAATAAGGCGCGCACAAGTAGCACACGCTGCGTCTCGCCACCTGATAAATGATGCATCTGTTTGGATAATAACGATGTTATCGATAACTTGTCAAAAATATCATCTTTTTGAGCTTGATTTAATCGCTTTGGATTGGCCTGTCTGAGCAAATCTATGGCACGCAAGGGCAATATGGTTGGTATGTTAAAGCGTTGAGGCACATAGCTGATATGTCGCACTTTTTTGGTGATTTTACCGTGAGTTGGAGTTAATAAGCCCAAGATAAGCTTAACTAAGGTGGACTTGCCTGCACCATTTGGACCGATTAAGCTAATCATCTCGCCTGCATGAATATTCAGGCTGACACCACTCACCAAATCGCCATCGCTCACACAATAGCTGACTTGGTCTAATTGTAGGATGATAGGCGTATTATGGCTTTTGGTGGCAATCACGGCACACGCCTTTAAGCTCTATGGTGCTACGCTCAACCAAAAAGTTTGCATCTTTGGCGGCAAAATTCATCATACTATCAACAGGAAGATTGCTACATTCTTCCACTTTTTGACAGCATCGGCAGATCAAAAATGCGGCTGCGTGCCGATCTCTGGGGTGGCAACAAGGGACATAAGCATTCATGGAACTTAACTGGTGAATCAACCCTTCTTCAATCAAAAATTCCAATGAGCGATATACGGTCGGCGGTGCGATATTGGTTTTTTTTGCATTTACATCAGATAAGCGGCTTTGTTGAAGTGCGCTGATTAAGTCATATGCACCCATGGGTTTTTCTGCTTGCAAAATTAGCTGAAAGACCTCTTCACGCAGTGGCGTAAATCTGGCGCCTCGTTTGGCACAGTAGGCTTTTGCATCAGCCAAGCGCTGCTCGGGATTTTGATGATAACTATCATGATGATAGCTATGGCAGTGATGATGAGCTGAATGCATAACAACCTTATTAAAATTGGGTAATTAATCAATAATTATCAGTGATATCCGATTATGGGTATCCAATAATCCAATCACTGTGGGAGATTGATTTAGTCCATACATTGATAAATTTAACCGTTGATTGACGATTGACTTTATTTTTATCAGTTATATTATAGCAGTAGTAGTAATTATCAATCAAGACCATCATTTTAAGTTATATTACAAACAAAACCAAGTTATTATCCAATTTTTATGGCAAGTCTTATGTTATAAAATAACATTTTTATGACAGCTGTGCTATAATTTTAATCATTTTTAGACATCAGGGTACTTATCAATGACAACATTTGCATTACGAACGCTTTTTAAAAGCTCTGTTTTGTATCAATCTTTAAAAGCTGTGATCCTATTACCCATCACCACGATTTTTTCAGTATCTGCGATGGCTGGCATGGTCAGCGTTAGTAATTATCCGCTTGCACTTTTAAGCCATGAAGTTACCCAAGGTCAGCATGATGCCAAAGTGCTGCTTACCGCTGGAGATGTTGGGCATCATGGCTCACTATCACCAAGTAAAGTCAAATTGGTTGAAGACAGTGATTATGTCATTTGGTTTGGGGAATCGCTTGAACAAAATTTGGTCAAAACATTGGCAGATGCACCGAATGCAATTTCATTATTACAGTTTAACGCCTTCAACCGCCTGCCTTTAAGGCATATTGATGGCAGCCAAAAACCAGATTCAGAAGATGCACATATTTGGCTTGATCCAGAAAATGCTAAAGCCATCGTGCGTGCGTTATCTGTGGTGCATGGTCATGCCAATCCAGAGCATAAAGCCAAATATGCCCAAAATGCCGCAGATTTTGAGCGGCGTATGGATAAAGCCGTCCAAAGCGTACAGGTCAATGGCATGACACCATATTGGGCGTATCATGATGCGTTTCAGTACATCGAACAGGCGGCAGGACTGAAATTTGCAGGGGCTTTGACGCCTGACCATCATCTCAATCCAAAAGCCAGTCAATTTAAGCGACTTAATGAATCAAGACCACAGCCATTCATGTGCCTTGCATCTCAAGGGGTGGTCTCAGACGGCATTAAAAATAAACTTGGTAATGTCAATGTGGCTGTTATTCAAGAAGACATGAGTGGCATGGGTGAAGATTTTATCAGTGCATGGGTGGCACAGGTGAATGCACTGCAAACATGTGCTGGCATCAAATAATTCTTGTATAAATAATTCTTGCGTCGTGCAAGATGGCTCTTTATAATCAAGCCTTTTAATCAAAATCATGAAGCTTATGAGCCGTCCTGCCCAGCGTAATAAAAAATCTGCCATCTATCAAGTCCAAATGCGTCAAATTTGGGTCGTTTTGGGCGTCATGATATTTGGCTTGGTACTCAGTTATGTGATGGCAGATGGCGATAGGCTGATTGCCAAAGGTTTGTCGATTGGTGCTTTGATTGCCTTTATTGGACAGTTGATTTTTACTCGCATCGCTTACCACACTGTGGGTGCTAAGCATGCTCGTCAAATCATGCTGAATACTTATTTGGGCTTTGTGATCAAATGGGCGACGACCTTAGCTTTATTTGCTTTTGTGTTCTTAAAGATTCAACCAATCAGCACAGTTTCGGTTATCATAGGATATATCATCTTGATTATCAGCCAAAATTTGGTCTTGATCAAGATGAAATAATTTGCCCATAAAATCCCCACTTGCATCATTTGTATCAGAATTATCAATCAATCAACCCATAAAGACCATGTATCTTAGATAGAAAAGCGAGTAATGTATCAGTAGCTTTTGTGAAACATTAGATTATTTTAAAATATTAGTAATATTAGCTATCATTGATAAAACTCTTGAAAATAGTTTGATAACAAATTGTTTGCTCTTAAGAAAATCATAAAATTATGCAATTTTCCCATAAATTTGTAAAATTTCGGCAATAAAATGGTGATTTGGTCTTTACATATTGCCAACACTAAAGTAAGATACTCTATTAGTTACAAGTACAATTTATTGTTATGAATTTCATAAGTATTTATGAAATTCATTGATTTTTTAAATCAATGCAAAAGTATGGATTTTGTCGAAATTAATGGACAAGGGAAGTACGGTTGATAAAATATTAATCAGCCAAGCTGCTAACAATGGATTGAAAAGAGTTAAATGGTAACTTCGTTTTTTGATTTGGCGTTTATCACCAATTTTTCTTTTTTGAGTTAAAATAAGAAGCTTATTTATGGCAGCCGAACAGACATCTACAGAATATATTGCTCACCATTTGACCAATTGGACATTTGGACACCACCCTGAATTGGGCTGGAAAGTGGCTCATGATGCCGCTGAAGCTCAGCAGATGGGATTTATGGCGATCCATGTGGACTCCATGCTTTGGTCAATTGGTTTGGGTATTTTCTTTTTGGCGCTTTTTTGGGCGGTTGGTCGTAAAGCGACTTCAGGCGTTCCAACTAAGCTACAAGCTTTTGTTGAGATGATTGTTGATTTCGTAGACAACAGTGTTCGTGAGTCTTACAATGGTCCATCAAAGCTGATAGCACCGCTGTCATTGACGATTTTTGTGTGGATTTTTTTGATGAACTTAATGGATTTGGTGCCTATTGACTGGATACCAAGCCTGGCTCAATGGGTAGGTTCATTAATGGGTCATGATCCACATCATGTATATTTCAAAATTGTACCAACCACAGACCCAAATATTACTTTGGGTATGGCGATTGGCGTATTTTTCTTAATCATTGGTTTTGGTTTGAAATATAAAGGCGTTGGTGGCTTTATTGCAGAATTTACATTGCATCCTTTTAGTGCAAAAAATCCAATTTTGCAAGCTATCTTAATCCCAATTAACCTAGTACTTGAAATTGTTACCTTATTAGCAAAACCAATCTCATTGGGACTGCGTCTATTTGGTAACATGTACGCAGGTGAGCTTATTTTCATCTTGATTGCACTGATGCCATTTTGGATTCAGTGGGCACTGAGCGTGCCTTGGGCAATCTTCCATATTCTAGTTATTACTCTTCAGGCGTTCGTGTTTATGATGTTGACGATTGTATACTTGTCGTTAATCTCAGCAGAATCCGAACATTAATTTGAACCTTTTTTAATAACCCTTGATTTTAGGTCATAAGGAGACATCATGGATCCAGTAATCGCACAGTACACACTACTTGCAGTAGCTCTACTAATCGGTGCAGGTGCACTAGCAACAGGTATTGGTTTTGCTATCCTAGGCGGTAAATTCCTAGAAAGTACCGCTCGTCAACCTGAGCTTGGTTCACAACTACAGACCAAAATGTTCATCGTTGCAGGTCTGCTTGACGCTGTACCAATGATTGGTGTTGGTATCGCAATGCTTCTATTGTTCGCCAACCCATTCGCATAAGCTGAAACCGTCAGTTTAACGACCACCTTTGGGTCTTAGAAACAAAGGTGGGCATCACCTGACTTTCACTAACAACGAGGTGATTGGATGATCAATTTAACCATTTTCGGTCAGCTGATTGCTTTTGCAATCTTTGTGCTATTTTGCATGAAGTTTGTATGGCCACCACTGATCGGCGCGATTAATGAGCGTCAACGCAAAATCGAAGAAGGCTTAAATGCCGCAGAAAAAGCAAAAGCGGATTTGGTTTCTGCTGAAAAGCAAGTAGAGGCAGAATTTGCAGCTGCTAAAACCGAAGCTGCATCTATCATTGAGCGTGCGAATAAAACCGCTAACCAAATGATTGAAGATGCTAAAGAACAAGCTCGCCTTGAAGGCGAACGCATCATCGTTGCAGCTCATGCAGCTGTAGAGCAAGAAGCTGCCCAAACTCGTGAACAACTTCGCTCACAGGTTGCCAGTCTTGCTGTACTGGGTGCCGAAAAGATTTTGCAAGACAAAATCAATGAACAAGAACACGCCAGCATGCTTGAACAGTTGGCGGCTAAGCTGTAATTAGAGGATATCATGGCTGAACTTACTACCTTAGCTAGACCATATGCCAAAGCAGCATTTGATTACGCTAAAGAGCATAATGCGATCAGCAATTGGGAAGCTTTTTTGTTGATTGCAAGCGATGTTGTACGCAATGAAGATTTTGCTTCACTGCTGAACAATCCAGCCATTTCTGCACAACAAAAAGCAGATATTCTGATGGATGCCTATGGCAAATTAACAGCAGAGCAAGCATCACAAGCGTTAACCAACTTTATAAAACAGTTGGCAGAGCATGACAGATTGGCGCTTATGCCTGAGATCACTGCTCATTACACCAAGCTAAAATCACAAGAGCTTAAACAGGTTGATGCTTATGTAACTTCAGCCTTTCCACTAACCGAAGCTCAAAGTAAAAAGCTTCAAGAGCGATTAGCACTTTCAACAGGTTCTATCGTGATTTTGCACGAATCTGTAGACCCAAATTTGTTGGGTGGAGCTACGATCAAGGTGGGTGACAAGTTTACTGATGGCTCAGTGCGTGGCAAGTTAAAACAATTAAAGACTCAGCTAACTGCGTAAGTAGTCAGCTGTCTAAATCAAAGGAAACAAGGCAATGCAACAATTGAATCCAGCCGAAATCAGCAATCTGATTAAGCAGCGTATTCAAGACCTTGACGTAAGCGCAACTGCAAAAACTGAAGGCGTTATCGTCAGTGTCTCTGATGGTATTGTGCAAATCCATGGCCTAGAAGAAGCTATGTATGGCGAGATGATCGAGTTTGAAGGCGGTGTGTATGGTATGGCACTAAACCTTGAACAAGATTCAGTCGGTGCAGTTGTACTGGGTGAATATCTGTCCCTACAAGAAGGTCAAAAAGCATATTGCACAGGTCGTATTTTGGAAGTACCCGTAGGTCCTGAACTACTTGGTCGTGTCGTCGATGCATTGGGTAACCCAATCGATGGCAAAGGTCCTATTAATGCCAAGCTGACCGATAAAGTTGAAAAAATCGCTCCTGGTGTTATCGCTCGTCAGTCTGTTGATGAGCCTGTCATGACTGGTTATAAAGCAGTTGATACCATGATTCCTATTGGGCGTGGTCAGCGTGAGCTTATCATTGGCGACCGTCAAACTGGTAAAACCGCTTTGGCAATCGATGCGATTATTGCTCAGAAAAACTCAGGCATTAAGTGCGTGTATGTTGCTATTGGTCAAAAACGCTCAACCATTGCAAATGTGGTGCGTAAATTAGAAGAAACAGGCGCATTGGCTTATACGACTGTTGTTGTTGCGTCTGCCTCTGAGCCAGCAGCATTACAATATATCGCTCCATATTCTGGTTGTACGATGGGTGAGTACTTCCGTGATCGTGGTGAAGATGCCTTGATTGTTTATGACGACCTATCAAAACAAGCTGTCGCTTATCGTCAGATTTCCTTGCTATTACGCCGTCCACCAGGGCGTGAAGCATACCCTGGTGATGTATTTTATCTACACTCACGCCTGTTAGAGCGTGCATCTCGTGTCAATGCTGACTATGTAGAAGCATTTACCAATGGCGAGGTTAAAGGTAAAACTGGATCTTTGACAGCATTGCCCATCATTGAGACTCAAGCAGGGGATGTATCAGCATTCGTACCTACTAATGTGATCTCAATTACCGATGGTCAGATTTTCTTAGAGTCTAATCTATTTAACTCAGGTATTCGCCCTGCGGTAAACGCTGGTATCTCAGTATCTCGTGTGGGTGGTGCAGCTCAGACCAAAATCATCAAAAAGCTCTCAGGTGGTATCCGTACAGCACTTGCTCAGTATCGTGAACTTGCTGCGTTTGCCCAGTTTGCCTCTGATTTGGATGATGCAACCAAACAACAGTTGGAACATGGTGTGCGTGTGACTGAGCTGATGAAGCAAAAGCAATACGCACCGATGTCTATTGCTGATCAAGCGGCAGTTATCTACGCCTCAAATGAAGGCTATTTGTCTGATGTACCTGTAGAAAAAATTGGTGCATTTGAAGAGGCTTTCTTACGCTACCTACGCAACGATCATGCTGCATTGATGAGTGAAATTGATGAAACTGCCAACTATAATGATGACATCGAAAGTCGTCTAAAAGCTGCAGTTGAGTCATTTAAAGCATCAGCAAGCTACTGATTGTAGCAAAGAAATATGGTGTGTTAAGCGTTGGTTTTAACGCACCATAAACCCTTTTATAATAAGTCCAGTATTGGAATAATTATGGCAAGCTTAAAAGAAATTCGTGCTAAAGTAACCAGCATTAAAAGTACGCAAAAGATTACGCGTGCAATGCAGATGGTGGCTGCCAGTAAGATGCGTCGTGCCCAAGAGAGAATGGAATTGGGTCGTCCTTATTCAGATGGTATACGCCGTGTCATTTCACATTTGGTGCAAGCGCAATCAGATTATAAGCATCCCTATATGATTAACCGTCCGGTCAATCGTGTTGGTTTTGTGGTTGTAACTTCTGACCGTGGTTTGGCAGGTGGTTTGAACATCAATCTATTCAAAAACTTGTTAAAAACAGTCAAAAGCTATCAAGAGCAGTCAGTTGAAATTGAATTTGCAGTAATAGGTGCAAAAGGCGTGGGCTTTTTTAAGAACTTTGGCGGTAGAGTAACCTCAGCTGTCACTGACTATGGCGATAACCCTGCACTTGAGCAAATTAATACACCAGTTCAAACCATGCTTGATGATTATCTCAATGGAAAATTAGATCGCATTTACTTGGTGTATAACCAGTTTATCAATGCTATGGCTCAAAAACCCGTGGTTGAACAGATTGTACCATTGGCAGAGAGTGAGTTTGATGACACTGAGCTTCAGGCACACAGTTGGGATTATATTTATGAGCCAGACACCAAAACGCTCATTGATAGCCTACTATTGCGTTACATTGAATCTGTAGTCTACCAATCCGTTCGAGAGAATATTGCCTCTGAACAGTCAGCCCGTATGGTGGCGATGAAAGCAGCGACAGATAATGCTGGTAACTTAATTAAAGATTTACAATTGGTTTATAATAAGCTCAGACAGGCAGCGATTACACGAGAAATCTCGGAAATCGTTGGTGGTGCTGCCGCTGTTTCTTAGGAAATCATTTAAGGCGTTTAATATGTTAAATCATCATATTCGCCTGACTATTTCCGCTTTACTGACGGCACTTTTGGTAACAGGTTGTGTTTCTACTGGTAATGTTGCAATGAAAGAGTAAAACCAACAAACCATTGAGCAGACCATCATTAAGGGCAAGACCAATAAGCAAGAGATTTCTAGTAGATTTGGTTCTGCTGATAGCATCTCTTTTATGATAGTGGTAATAAAATTTGGACATACCGCCATACTCGCTCCAAACCGATGGCAAGAAATTTTATCCCTTATAATTTCTTTTCTTTGGGTGAAACCATACAGACCAAAGAACTTGTCATTTTATTTGACAGCAAAGGCATAGTTTCAAATTATACTTTTAGAGAAACCGCCAACCAATCCAAAGCTGGTTTGGCAGAATAAAAAACAAGATAAGCAAGCAGGAGAACGCAATGAGCGGTCGTATTGTACAGATTATTGGTGCGGTAATTGATGTTGAGTTTAGCCGTGGCGATGTCCCCCAAATCTTTGATGCACTTCATGTTGATGGTACTGAAACCACCCTTGAAGTCCAACAACAGTTAGGTGATGGTGTGGTGCGTACCATTGCCATGGGTTCTACCGAAGGCTTAAAGCGTGGCTTGCCTGTCTCTAATTCAGGTGCACCCATTTCGGTACCAGTCGGTCAAGCAACACTGGGTCGCATTATGGATGTCTTAGGTCGCCCAATCGATGAAGCAGGTCCGGTAAATGCTGAACAAAAATGGTCCATTCATCGTGAAGCACCAAGTTATGATGAGCAGTCAAATAGTACAGAACTGTTAGAAACAGGCATTAAAGTGATTGATTTGCTTTGTCCATTTGCCAAAGGTGGTAAAGTTGGTCTGTTCGGTGGTGCTGGTGTTGGTAAGACCGTTAACATGATGGAGCTTATCAATAATATCGCCCTAAAACACTCAGGTCTGTCGGTTTTTGCTGGTGTGGGTGAGCGTACTCGTGAGGGTAATGACTTCTATCATGAGATGCAAGAAGCAGGCGTTGTTAATACCGAAGATTTTACTCAGTCAAAAGTTGCCATGGTTTATGGTCAGATGAATGAGCCACCAGGAAACCGTCTGCGTGTTGCCTTAACTGGTTTGACCATGGCAGAGTATTTCCGTGATGAAAAAGACGAAGCAACGGGCAAAGGCCGTGATGTTCTGCTGTTCGTTGATAATATTTATCGTTACACATTGGCAGGTACTGAGGTATCAGCACTTTTAGGTCGTATGCCATCTGCGGTAGGTTATCAACCGACTTTGGCCGAAGAGATGGGCTTGTTACAAGAGCGTATCACCTCCACCCAATCAGGCTCAATTACATCTGTGCAGGCGGTTTATGTGCCAGCAGATGACTTGACTGACCCATCACCTGCAACGACATTTGCACACTTAGATGCAACGGTTGTACTAAGCCGTGATATTGCATCACAAGGTATTTATCCTGCGGTTGACCCACTAGACTCAACATCTCGTCAGTTAGACCCACAGGTTATTGGTGAGGAGCATTACAGCGTAGCGCGTGGCGTGCAAGAGGTGCTACAACGCTACAAAGAGCTAAAAGACATCATTGCCATCTTGGGTATGGATGAATTGTCAGAAGAGGATAAACTGGTGGTTTATCGTGCTCGTAAAATCCAGCGTTTCTTGTCTCAGCCATTCCATGTGGCAGAAGTGTTCACAGGGGCACCTGGTAAATATGTGGCATTGCGTGATACCATCGCTGGCTTTAAAGCAATCATCAATGGTGAGTATGACGATCTACCAGAGCAAGCATTCTATATGGTTGGCGGTATTGACGAAGTTGTTGCTAAAGCTGAAAAATTAAAAGCATAAACTGACGCAGCCACAGTCAGGTAGGGATTTGGCTGTGGCATGATCTAACGACTGCTGGTCTATTGGGAGAATGATATGGCAACTTTTAAGTGCCGAGTGGTAAGTGCTAGAGAAGAGATATATGTCGGTGATATTAGTATGTTGATTGCAAATGGTCACTCTGGCGAAATTGGCATTCTGGCGGGTCATACACCATTGATTACTTTGCTAAAACCAGGTCCTATGCGTATGAAATCTGCCGATGGATCAAGCGAAGAGGTGGTTTATGTGTCAGGTGGCGTACTCGAGGTACAGCCTCATGTTGTGACAGTTTTGGCTGATTCTGCCGAACGAGCATATGATTTGGATGAAGCAAAAATTGCCGAAGCTCGTCGCAATGCTGAGCAGGCTTTGGCAAATCAAAGTGCCAATATTGACACAACTGCTGCTCTAACCGCATTGGCAGAATCATTAGCACAGTTACAAACCATTCAAAAATACAAAAATCGTGCTTAAGATGATTGACATGATTAAATCATGATAAAATAAAATCAGTTTAGGTTATTGTGGCGATCACATCACTTTAGGATAATTATGACTACTGAAAAAGAAAACATGCCTAGAATCTTAATCGTCGAAGATGATGAAAGATTGGCAATGCTGACACAAGATTATTTACGAAAAAATGGGCTTGATGTGGCTATTGAGACTGATGGTGCTCGTGCCATTCGTCGCATTATCGGTGAGCAGCCTGATTTGGTTGTGCTTGATGTCATGCTGCCTGGAAGTGATGGTTTGGCGGTTTGTCGTGAAGTTCGTGCACATTATCAGCAGCCTATCTTGATGTTGACTGCACGAACAGATGATATGGATCAAGTATTAGGGCTTGAAATGGGGGCGGATGATTATGTGGCAAAACCCGTTCAGCCCCGTGTGCTATTAGCTCGCATTCGTGCTTTATTGCGTCGCTCTGATACTGTGCCATCTGATACCTCTCCACAACGCTTAGAGTTTGGTGATTTGGTCATTGATAATGGTGGTCGTTCGGTTACGCTTAATGACGAATTGGTAGACTTTACCAGCGCTGAATATGATTTGTTGTGGTTGCTGGCATCAAATGCAGGTCGAATTTTATCTCGTGAAGATATTTTTGAAAGACTCCGTGGTATTGAATATGATGGTCAAGACCGTTCCATTGATGTGCGTATTTCTCGCATTCGCCCCAAAATTGGCGATGACTCAGAAAACCCAAAACGCATCAAAACCGTACGCAGTAAAGGCTATCTATTTGTTAAAGAAGGCAATTAATTCACGGCATTTTGTTTCGACAAAGTGATGCGTGTGAAGCCAGCTATTGCTGGCTTTCATTTTATCAGGCGCTGTTTGATATGACTTTGGTTAGTTTTACAGAAAGAAGTATCTTTTTTAGAATTTATGCAGGACTTTTGCTTGTCTGCTTATCTGTTGCTTTTTTTGCGTATCTATTGGTAGATACCATTAACCAAGAACGGGCTCAGTCTTATCGAGAAACAGTGGCAACGGGCGTTTTTTATTTGATTGGTCAAGGTGCCATTCATCAAGAAACCAACGCCCAAAAAAATTATTGGTTAAATGATATCAGTGCGTTATTTGGGAGTAATTTTGAAATTATTCCCATGGATGCTATCGAATTTAAAGCCAGAGAAATGCGTCGCATTGAAGAGGCAAAAACTGTTGTACGGTACGATCCTTACACCAATCAATCAACATTTTACCATCGTCTTGAGGGTACTGATGAGATTTTGACGGTCAAATTGGCTCAGGTTGGTGAGCGTCAAGTGCGTGCCATGACCATTTTTTTGTTAGATGATTTATCGTATTTTCATGGTTATGAGCAAAAACAGGCTCGCCTTGAATATTTGAGTGAAAAATTCAGTTATCCGATTTATCAACAGTCTATCAATAATTTGCATCTTGACCATGATCAAATTGCCAGACTAAAACGGGATGAATTGGTCATTTCTTATCAAGATGGGATTCGAGGTCAAAATTCTACCATGTCGTTCATTGTTGCCTCAGAGGTAGAAGATATGGTAATTGTAGTCGGTCCTGTGACTTTATTTAATTGGTTTCCGCTGAATCTTTTGGCAAGTGTTGCACTGATTTGTGTTTTATTGATTGCACTTGGCGTGTATGCTTTGATTTTTCCTTTAGAAAGGCGTCTTCAGTTGCTACAACTTGGTGTTAATCGTGTGGCTCAGGGTAATCTTGATACCAAAGTTCAAGTAGTGGGACAAGATGACATTGCCAGATTGTCAATGACATTTAATGCCATGACAGAACACATCAAACGCTTGATTGAATCACAAAGAGAGCTTACTCGAGCGGTATCACACGAACTGCGAACACCTGTTGCACGCATTCGCTTTGCGGTCGATATGCTTGCTGATACAGACGATGAAGACTCTCGGCAGCTGCAAAGACAGTTTATTGATGAAGATATTGAGTCGCTCAATGAATTGATTGATGAGATTTTGACTTACGCAAAGCTTGAGGAGGGTTCTCCGAAGCTTGATTGGGAGATGGTGAATTTGTGTGACCTGACCGAGCAAATTGAGCGTGAAACCAATGCATTAGGCAAGCCCATTCAACTGATTTGTAAATTACCACCTGCTAAAGCTGTGGCGATGGCAGATAGGCGGTATCTACACCGTGTGGTTCAAAATTTGGTTGGTAATGCACTGCGTTATGCACAATCAACCATCATGCTAAGTGCTGGCGTTGTTAAGGGTGAGGCGTTTATCAGTGTTGAAGATGATGGGCATGGTATTTCTGAGGAAAATCGTGAAAAAGTTTTTATCCCATTTGCCAGATTAGATGATAGCAGAACTCGGGCGTCGGGTGGTTATGGTTTGGGGTTGTCTATTGTTAGTCGAATTGCATTTTGGTTTAATGCCAAGCTATCGGTAGATGAAAGCCCAACGCTGCATGGTGCAAGGTTCATTATGAAATGGCCTGCAAAGCAAGTGGGCGTTGTGGTTGCAGCCGATGAGTTGACTCAAGACAGAGTTGAAAAAACCATCCATCAAAAAGGCAGTATTAAGCCAGATTAGCTGGCGTAGTGTCAAAATCATCATTTGGCGTATCATTAATCTGGGTCATTAACGGGATTTTGATACAAACTTGTAGCCCGCCATTGGGATGATTGATGGCCTCAACGACACCTTGATGCAGATGAGCAATGCGACTGACGATGGCAAGACCCAGTCCGCTACCTTGTGTGGTACGAGCAGACTCACCACGCTCAAACGGCTGCATAATTCGCTCCAATTGGTCTTCAGCAACGCCTTCACCTTCATCTTTGACGCATAAAACCAGTGTTGGGTAGTGATCAAAGATATGATCATTTTGTGTGTTCTGAGCTGGGGGTATGATTTTTGCGATCAAATGTATTGGCTGCTCTCCATAGCGAATGGCGTTATTGACCAAATTGACAATTAACCGCTTTATTGATAAAGTTCGGACAGGCACAGGTTGAGTAATGGTTGAGTTGTAAATAAACTGAATACCATCAAACTGAACCAAAATTTCTTTAAATATTGCATCCAAATTGGTTGGTTTAACAGGCTCATCAGAACCATCTTTCATAAAAGAGATGAATTGTTCTAAAATGGCATCCATATCTTCAATGTCATAGACCAAACCCTCACGGAAAAATTCATCAGGCAGCATCTCGGCAGTCAGCCGCATACGAGTTAAAGGTGTTCGCAAATCATGACTGATACCTGCAAGCATAATAGTGCGTTCTTTTTGGGCTTGATTGAGGGTTGTAAAGAGCCGATTAAATGCTGTATTGGCTTTGCGAATTTCATTGGGCCCTGTTTGGGTGGGTAAGGTGGTTGCGTGACCATGAAGGATATAATTGTTTGCAGCACGCTCTAATTTTTTTAAAGGACGGTTTAGTCCTCGTACCAAAACTAAAATAGTCATAATGGTCAGTAGTGGCAAGCCAAATAAAAATCCGTAAATAACGCCTGTGCTGTACTGTGAATAATACATCATCGGCTCACGAATCCAGATATCAGGATGAGCGCTGTCATGAATCCAAAGTTTGGGGGTGGGTTTGAATTTAAAATACACTTCCACCTCACGACCAAGTGATTGCGATATTTCTTCTGCCATAATTTGGGTAAGATAAACAACTACAGGTTTATCGGTGATGCTTGGAAAATCTTGGGGATTGGTGATGATTTCAATGTGCGTATTGTCTGTTAGCCATTGCATAAATTCAGGATTATCATGCCATTTATCGCCCACTGAGGTTAATAGTTTAATTTCCGTGGATAAATAACTGGCATGGTTTCTAAGCTCAGGCAAATAAAGGCTTCTCCAAAATAATGATATGGATAATGCAACACTAACAAAGACAATAAAGCATACCATGAGCAATGTTTGTAGCGTATTCGAATACAGTTTATAATTAAGTTTTGCTAAAAAAATTCGAAATTTTTTATTCGTGTTTTTATTCATGACCAGCTGCCTATGATTTGCCCAAGCGTATTTTAACACAGCTTGAACCGAGCTTTTTAAGCAAATTTTGATAAAAATTCATTTTTTGCTTTTAACTTGAGTAATTTCTTGTTATAATTAGTCTTTTAGTGGTTCAGGTTCGAACGGCTCATCCTCATTAATATCGAATCTGTACCATGCTCTAATTCTTGCAAATGATTTTTAGATTTTTATTTTATAAAAGAGAGTTATCATGGTAGTTATTCGTCTAGCTCGTGGCGGTTCAAAAAAGCGTCCATTTTATCAAGTTGTTGTTGCTGATAAGCGCGCATCTCGTGATGGTCGTTTTATCGAGAAAATCGGCTTTTTTAACCCAATGGCACGAGGTCAAGAAGTTGAAACCCGCATTGATTTAGAAGCTTATAATGCTTGGATTGCCAAAGGTGCACAGCCAACAGAGCGTGTTGCTTCTTTAGTCAAAGCTTTGAATAAAGCTGCTTAATCATTCTTATTAAGTACGGTTTGCGTTCAAATTGAGCGTAAACCGTTTTGTGCTATTTGATTTACTATTATATTGATGTATCAAAGATCCCATTTTTGGGTATTTTTAGATCATCAACCGATATTTAAGTACTTATTAACTTGTATATGACCAAGCCAAACCTTTGTAAAACAAATCTGGTACCTGATGCTTCTGAGATGATTAAGATTGCTACCTTAAAAAAACCTTACGGCATCAAAGGTTGGCTCTGGGTTTTTAGCCAGACCGACGAAAGAGCCAGCATTTTTCAGATGCAACCTTGGTGGATGAAAACGGCAACAGGGTTTAAGCCATTAACTGTTAAAGATTGGCGTATCCAAGGTCAGGGTTTGGTTGCTTGCTTTAATGAAGTGCCTGATCGCAATGTTGCTGAAACGATGAACGGTACGAGTATTTGGGTTTGTAAAGACCATTTACCTAAGCTTGCTGATGATGAATATTATTGGTCAGATTTGATCGGTTTGACTGTGATGAATGAGCAAGCAGAAAATCTTGGGGTTATCAAAGAGATGTTTGAGACAGGCGCTCATGAGATTATCTCGCTTAAGCCAACAGCACAGAGCATTGATAATGAACCTCGTTTGATCCCATGGCATAGCGATGTGGTGCTTTCGGTTGATTTGAGTGCTGGGACGATGCTTGTAGCTTGGCAGTCTGATTATTAGTCATCATTCGTAATTTGGTTTAGGGTAATTTGAGTGTTTTTTGCGGTCATTAGCATTTTGCCAGAGATGTTTAGTGCTATTAAAGAATATGGCATCGTGGGCCGTGCGGTTAAAAATGGTCAAGTGAATATCCAAGTCATCAACCCAAGAAATTTTACGACAGATAATTATAAACGCATAGATGAGCGTCCTTTTGGTGGCGGTCCTGGCATGGTGATGATGGCAGAACCGCTTGAAAAGGCAATTTTATATGCTAAAAAATTAGCTGGCAGGGCAGGTTGTGATATCCAAAATGGTAAATGCCCTGTGGTATATCTGTCGCCACAAGGCAAAACTTTAAGCGAGCCTTTGGTGGCTACCATGCCAAATCTTGATGGCATGATACTACTATGTGGTCGATATGAAGGCATTGATGAGCGATTGATTACTTGCTATGTTGACCAAGAGATATCTATTGGAGATTATGTTCTGACAGGTGGTGAATTGCCTGCGATGGTATTGATGGATAGCGTCATTCGGCGATTGCCCCAGATTATGGGCGACGATCTGTCTGCCGAGCAAGATTCGTTTGTTGATGGCCTTTTGGATTATCCGCACTATACCAAACCGCTTGATTTTCATGGTCAAACTGTACCGTCAGTTTTACTTTCAGGACATCATGCCAATATTAATAAATGGCGTTTTTTAGAGCAAGTCAAACGCACCAAAGCCCGCCGCCCAGAGCTTTGGCAAAATTTTATACCAAATAAACAGCAAGCCAAGTGGCTAAAAGACTTGGAAGATTGATTTAAATTCATTAAAATCTGTATGGTTCAGATGTAGCGTGCGTGATGCCGCTTTATTAACGATGGTATGCGACTTTTTAACCATTGCCTAACTTTGTGTTTTGCAAGAAAGTTTTAGCCTCTGCCATGATTATCAGGAGAAATCTTGTGAGTAATAAACATCCTTTAGTTCAAGTTGTTGAAAATGCACAACTAAAAGACCATCCATCATTTGCACCAGGTGATACGGTTGTTGTTCAAGTTAAAGTTCGTGAAGGTGACCGTGAGCGTCAACAGGCCTTTGAAGGCGTGGTTATCGCTAAGCGTAACCGTGGACTAAACTCAGCATTCACTGTTCGTAAAATCTCAAGCGGTGTTGGCGTTGAGCGTGCATTCCAATTACATTCACCATTGATTGCCAGTATTGAAGTGAAGCGTCGTGGTGATGTTCGTCGTGCCAAACTTTACTATTTGCGTGAGCGTTCAGGTAAATCTGCACGTATTAAAGAAAAATTGGGTGTTCGCAAAACTGCAGAATAATTCTGCCATTTGCCCAACCCAAAAAAAATCCCCAAGTATCGCCTTGGGGATTTTTTAGTGGATTTTCTTTATGTTTGGCTAAAAAAAACCATAGAATTTTAAGACACATATCATTAAGTTAAGATACTGGTATATTATAGATAACCTAAATAAAGATAAGCTTAAGAGGGTGATTGAGGTGAGGATGATTGAGGTGTAGTAGAGCTTGGGCATCCTTTTGGAGCAAAGTCCTTATCGACGGTGGTGGTACAACGCCAGCCGCCTGCTGCTGTGTGTGTCCAAGTGATACTTTGATTGTGCAAAGCATTGGCAGCAGTGTCACTAAAAGTCGCCTTAATCGTATTGGTGCCATTGGCCTGTTGTGCCAAACCAATATCCGTATTTTTTATCAAATCGCTTGAGATGACCGCATCACATTTGGTGCTGTCTGTAATGCCTTGGAGTAGACACATTTCAACAGCCGTACGCAGTTGGCTGGTTTCCATCATGACACGATTTACTTGGGCGGTAACGACGCGTTTTTGGTATTGAGGTATGGCAAACATCGCCAAAACGCCGATGATTAATATGACAATCATCAGCTCTATGAGAGTAAATCCTTGTTGTGCTTTCATACGATTATCCAAACAATTAAAATTCTCATTTTGCCATACCGTTTATAAATATACAATAAAAAATTATTAAAACAAGCGTTGTATTGTATCTTTAATCATCGTGCGAATATTAATCACATCAATTTAAAAGACAAACTTGGTAAATTTTTAATAGTTATTGGCCATTTAGATATATTTATTAATTTAATAGGATATTTTTTAAATAAATATTGAGTATCTTTGGATATTTTTTGTAATTATTGCAGTTTTGGGCTATTATTATCAGTGGAGAAGTAACGCTTGTTTGTATTCAAAACAGGTAAGGTTATCTTTAGGCACTTGTAAGTTTATCAATTATTCTTGATTTGCAAGCACCGATTAAGATTATTTAGTTTAAAAGAGGATATGCTATGTCGCAAATGCTAACCGAATACAGAGCCCATGTCGCTGAGCGTGAAGCCTTAGGCGTGCCACCACAACCATTAACTGATGTCCAAACTGCCGATTTGATTGAACTCCTAAAAAACCCTCCACAAGGCGAAGAAGAGTACTTGATAGACTTACTTGAAAACCGTGTGCCAGCAGGGGTTGACCAAGCCGCTTATGTCAAAGCCGCCTTTTTAAATGCCATCGTCAAAGGCGAGACCAGCTCTCCACTTATCAATAAAGAGCGTGCGGTATATCTATTAGGCACTATGTTAGGCGGCTATAATGTTGCACCTTTGGTTGAACTGCTTGATGATGATGAACTGGGCGAATTGGCTGCCAAAGCACTCAAAAAAACCCTTTTGGTCTTTGATGCTTTTCATGATATAGAAGAAAAAGCCAAAGCGGGCAATGCCAATGCCAAAGCCGTGCTAGAATCTTGGGCAGAAGGCGAGTGGTTTACAAATCGCCCCAAAGTGCCAGAAGAGATGACCATCACCGTATTTAAAGTCACTGGCGAGACCAACACAGATGACCTATCACCTGCCCAAGATGCGTGGAGTCGCCCTGACATTCCGCTACACGCTAACGCCATGCTAAAAAATGAGCGTGAGGGCATTCATCCAGAAAAAAATGGTGAGGTTGGTCCTTTGACCCAAATCCAAGAGCTACTTGACAGAGGTCATCCTGTTGCCTATGTGGGTGATGTTGTTGGTACAGGTTCTAGCCGTAAATCAGCAACTAACTCTGTATTGTGGTTCTTTGGTGAAGAGATTCCCCACATTCCAAACAAAAAAGATGGCGGTGTGTGTTTGGGCGGTAAAATTGCCCCCATTTTCTTTAATACCATGGAAGATGCTGGGGCGTTGCCTGTTGAGATTGATGTAACCGAGATGAACATGGGTGATGAGATTACCCTAAAAATTGACCACGCAAATGCAACTGTTGCCGCCTTTAAAGATGGCACACAAATTGCCAAATCTAAACTAAAAACCCCTGTACTGCTAGATGAGGTGCGTGCTGGTGGTCGCATTAACCTTATCATCGGTCGCAACTTAACAAGCAAGGCTCGTGAATCCTTGGGTCTTGAACCATCCACTCTATTTCGCACCCCAGAGCAACCTGCCGATACTGGCAAAGGCTTTACCTTAGCCCAAAAAATGGTGGGTCGTGCCTGTGGTCTGCCAGAGGGGCAAGGCATTCGCCCAAATACCTACTGTGAACCGAAGATGACAACCGTAGGCTCACAAGACACCACAGGCCCGATGACCCGTGATGAGCTCAAAGATTTGGCATGTCTGGGCTTCTCATCTGACCTTGTCATGCAGTCGTTTTGTCATACCGCCGCTTATCCAAAGCCGATTGATGTGGTAACGCATCACACCCTACCTGATTTTATCATGAACCGTGGCGGTGTCAGCTTACGCCCAGGCGATGGGGTGATTCACTCATGGCTAAACCGCATGTTGTTGCCTGACACCGTTGGTACCGGTGGCGACAGTCATACTCGCTTTCCTATTGGCATCTCATTTCCAGCAGGTTCAGGCCTTGTGGCATTCGCTGCTGCCACTGGTGTGATGCCACTTGACATGCCTGAATCTGTACTGGTCAAATTCAAAGGCAAAATGCAACCTGGCATTACTTTGCGTGATTTGGTTCATGCCATTCCTTACTATGCCATCCAAGCGGGTGATTTGACGGTTGAGAAAAAGGGCAAGAAAAATATCTTTTCTGGTCGCATCTTAGAGATTGATTTGACTGAGATGGAAAACGACTTGACCGTTGAACAAGCGTTTGAGTTATCCGACGCTTCTGCTGAACGCTCTGCCGCAGGCTGTGCCATCACGGTATCAGAAGAAAAAGTGGCAGAATACTTACGCTCTAACATCGTCATGCTAAAATGGATGATTGCCGAAGGTTATGGCGATGCTCGTACACTGGCTCGCCGTGCTGAAAATATGCAAAAATGGCTTGACAACCCAAGCCTACTAAAAGCAGATGCTGATGCTGAGTACGCCAAAGTATATGAGATTGACCTTGCTGACATCAAAGAGCCAATCCTATGCTGTCCAAATGACCCTGATGATGCCAAACTGCTCTCAGAGGTTGCAGGCGATAAGATTGATGAGGTATTCATCGGTTCGTGCATGACCAACATTGGGCATTTTCGTGCCGCAGGTAAGCTGTTGCAAGAAGTACCAGCGGGCAGCCTAACCACTCGCTTGTGGATTGCACCACCCACTAAAATGGATGAACGCCAACTGATGGATGAGGGTTATTACAACACTTATGCCCAGGCAGGAGCAAGAACCGAAATGCCCGGCTGTTCACTGTGCATGGGCAACCAAGCACGCATCGCACCCAACTGTACCGCCGTTTCAACATCCACCCGTAATTTCCCAAATCGCTTAGGTCAAGGGGCAAATGTCTATCTGGCATCTGCTGAACTTGCCTCTGTGGCATCTGTACTGGGCAGACTGCCAACTGTTGAAGAGTATATGGGGTATGCAGGTAAACTAGAATCCATGGAGGCGGAAGTTTATAACTACCTAAACTTTGACCAAATGGGTGAATATACTGGCAGAGCTGATAGAATTGATGTTGCACAGCTGAACTAAGATATCATCTTTATTCAAAATACCGTTATCTGATGATGACGGTATTTTTTGTTTAAGATTGAAAAATCATTTGTACAGATAATTATTTTTTGCTATTATTAGTATATACAATTTATTACGATCTTTAATAATTTAAATTTTAGCAAAAAGGACATTTTTATGAACCAATTTACTCGCACTGACACAAGCCGTGTCATCAAAGCCCCAACAGGCACAGCATTGACCTGTAAAAGCTGGCTTAGCGAAGCCCCTTACCGCATGATACAAAATAACCTACACCCTGATGTCGCCGAAAACCCCCAAAGTCTTGTGGTCTATGGCGGAATTGGGCGGGCGGCACGCAACTGGGAATGTTATGACCAAATTTTGGCAAGTCTAAAACAGCTAGAAGATGACCAAACACTGCTCATTCAATCAGGCAAACCCGTTGGCGTGTTCAACACTCACGAAAATGCCCCCAGAGTGTTAATTGCCAACTCCAACCTTGTGCCACGCTGGGCAACTTGGGAGCATTTTAACGAGCTTGACCGCAAAGATTTGTTCATGTATGGGCAGATGACCGCAGGCAGCTGGATTTACATTGGCACACAAGGCATTGTGCAGGGTACTTATGAGACCTTTGCCGAAGCAGGGCGGCAGCACTTTGGCACAAAAAAAGGCGATAAAAGCACCGATAACTGGAAAGGGCGTTGGATTTTGACCGCAGGGCTTGGTGGCATGGGTGGGGCTCAGCCACTGGCAGCGACTTTTGCAGGGGCGACATCGCTTAACATTGAATGCCAACAGTCAAGCATTGATTTTCGTTTGCGTACAGGCTATGTGGATAAGCAGGCAAACGACTTAGACCACGCTTATGAACTTATCAAAGAACACACCAGTAAAGGTGAGGCGGTATCCATCGCTCTTTTGGGCAATGCCGCTCAAATTTTGCCACAGATTGTTCAGCGTGCCAAAAATGGCGACATCAAGCCTGATTTTGTTACCGACCAAACATCAGCCCATGACTTAATTCATGGTTACCTGCCCATTGGCTGGACGGTAGATGATTGGAGGGCTGCCCAACAAGACCCAAGCCAACATGCCAAATTGACCCAAGAGGCTGCCAAATCGTGTGCCATTCATGTGCAAGCCATGCTTGATTTGCAAAAGATGGGCGTGCCTGCCACCGATTATGGCAATAATATCCGTCAAGTTGCCTTTGACGCTGGGGTGAAAAATGCCTTTGATTTTCCAGGCTTTGTGCCTGCTTATATTCGTCCGCTATTTTGTCAAGGCAAGGGCCCGTTTCGTTGGGTGGCACTCTCTGGCGACCCTGAGGACATTTATAAAACCGACCAAAAAATCAAAGAGCTGTTCCCAGAGAACACACATGTACATAATTGGCTGGACATGGCAAAAGACCGCATTCACTTTCAAGGTCTGCCTGCCCGCATTTGCTGGCTGGGTTTGGGTGAGCGAGACAAGGCAGGTCTGGCATTTAATGAGATGGTGAAAAATGGCGAACTAAAAGGCCCGATTGTCATCGGACGAGACCACTTAGACACAGGGTCAGTTGCCAGCCCCAACCGAGAAAGTGAATCCATGAAAGATGGCACCGATGCGGTGTCCGACTGGGCATTATTAAATGGCATGCTCAATGTGGCAGGCGGGGCAACCTGGGTAAGCCTGCACCATGGCGGTGGTGTGGGCATGGGTTATAGCCAGCATTCTGGCATGGTGATTGTCGCCGATGGCACAGAAGCGGCCGCCAAACGCCTTGCCAATGTGCTGGTCAATGACTGTGGCAGTGGCGTCATGCGTCATGCTGATGCAGGCTATGAATTGGCGATTGAAACTGCCAAAAACTATGGCTTAAATCTGCCGATGGTGAAATAAGTTGTCAATGATGGTTTTAAAAAATGTTCAGTTGTTGCCAATAAACCCAAATCAACAAACTTAATAAACTTAAAACAAATTATTGTTTGGAGAAACCATGAATTCGCTCATATTAACCCCACGAAACCTCACCTTTGCCCAGCTTCGCCAAGTGTATGATGGCCCTGTCAAAATCAGCCTTGACCCAACAGCGTATGAAGCGATTGACGCATCTCGTCAAGCGGTGCAAGCCATCATTGCCAAAGATAAGCCCGCCTATGGCATTAACACTGGCTTTGGGCTGCTTGCCAAAAAACGCATCAGTGATAATGAGCTTGAGCTGCTTCAACGCAATTTGATTTTATCGCATTCGGTTGGCACAGGCGACAGATTGCCTGATGAGGTGGTGCGCCTGATTATGGTGATGAAAGTATCAAGCTTGGCTCAAGGCGTGTCAGGCGTTCGCCGTGAAGTGGTGGACAGCCTTTTGGGCTTAATCAATCACAACATCATTCCCCATATTCCTGCCAAAGGCTCGGTTGGGGCGTCAGGGGATTTGGCGCCTTTATCGCACATGACGCTTGCCATGTTGGGATTTGGCGATGTGTCTGTGAATGGCGAAAACATGTCAGCAAAAAAGGCCCTTGATGACGCAGGGTTAACTCCGATTGTGTTGGCGGCCAAAGAAGGATTGGCACTGATTAACGGCACGCAAACATCGACCGCCTTGGCTTTGCGTGGCTATTTTATGGCACAAGATTTGCTGGCGGCCGCCACGGTGGTTGGCAGCATGTCCATTGACGCTGCCAAAGGCTCAGATGCCCCATTTGACGCTCGCATTCATGACGCTCGTGGGCATCATGGTCAGACACAAATCGCCAGTGCTCATCGCCAGTTAATCGCTGACAGCCAAATCCGTGCATCACACAAAGAAGATGATGAAAGAGTACAAGACCCTTATTGTTTGCGTTGTCAGCCACAAGTGATGGGGGCGTGTTTGGATGTGATTAACCAAGCGGGCAAAACTTTGTTGATTGAAGCCAATGCCGTTACTGATAACCCCTTGATTTTTAATGACAATGATGGCCCTGTGGCAATCTCAGGCGGTAACTTTCATGCCGAACCTGTGGCATTTGCTGCTGACATGTTGGCACTTGCCATCAGTGAGATTGGTTCAATGAGTGAACGGCGTATCGCTTTGCTCATTGATGCCACTTTATCGGGCTTGCCTGCCTTTTTGGTCAAAAATCCAGGGGTGAACTCAGGATTTATGATAGCCCATGTGACCGCCGCCGCTTTGGCCTCTGAAAATAAATCACACGCTCACCCAGCATCTGTCGACAGCATTCCAACCTCTGCCAACCAAGAAGACCATGTGTCAATGGCGACTTATGCAGGCAGGCGTTTATATGACATGGCTTGTAATACCGCCACCATTGTGGGCATTGAGCTTTTGGCAGCGGCTCAAGGCGTGGATTTTCATCTGGAAGAGGGTTTACACACCTCACCAAAACTTGCCAGTGTTCATCAAACATTACGCCAAAGCGTCGCCCATTATGACAAAGACCGCTACTTTGCCCCAGACATCGAAAACGCCAAACAGCTGGTGATTGATGGCAAGCTGATTGACAGCTGGCGGGAGTTGCGTACGGATTGGTTTTTGGCAAAATAGCATCAATGTGTGTCTGTCATGTTGTCATGTCTGTGTTTTTTCATAAAGGGAAATGATTCAATGTCCTTTTATGAAAGAACCATTCAAGCTTTATAGGTTAGGAAATCATTATGACACCCCCCAATGTTTATCATCAAGCCCCTGATTTTAAGGCATACACAGGCAGGGCAGAACCTTTTGAAAATGACAAAGCTTGCTATTGGTATCAGCACATTCAAGCGTTTGATGATGCTCTTAATCGAAAAAACAATCAAAAAAACCAGCCAAAAATTGCCCTAATTGGATTTGCTTGCGACCAAGGGGTGAACCGCAACCAAGGACGCATTGGGGCTAAGCATGCCCCTGATGCCATTAAAAGCAGTTTTGCCAAATTACCAATTTCATATCAAACACAACAAGCCTTTCAATCAATGGCGGGCATCGTGACCGATGCAGGCAATGTTGTCTGTGATGATGATGACACAATTTGCCCCAATTTGTTAGAAATTGCTCAACAAGATTATGCTGATAAAATCAGCACAGTGCTAAACGCCAATGCCTTGCCGATTGGTTTGGGCGGTGGGCATGAAATCGCTTGGGGGTCGTTTTTAGGCTTGTGGCAACACATGGCATCCGCCTCCACGCCTTTGGCAAACATTGGCATCATCAATTTAGATGCCCATTTTGATTTGCGTCAAGACCAATACGCCACCTCTGGCACACCGTTTCGCCAAATTGCTGAGCATTTGGACATAAAAGAGCAGCCATTTCATTATTTGTGCGTGGGCATCAGTCAGTTTAGCAACACCGCCAGTTTATATGAGCAAGCCTTTGATTTGGGGGTGAGTGTGATTGGTGATGATGATTGCCATCGCCTTGATTGGCAAGCGATTGAACAAAAAATTTTGGCGTTTATTGCGCCGCTAGATGTGATTTATTTGACCATTGATATGGACTGTTTGGCAGGTTCTGTCATGCCTGCGGTGAGTGCGGTGGCGGCCAAAGGTTTAAGCCTTGATTTTGTTGAGCGTTGTGTTTTGCTGATTATCAATACAGGCAAAGTTAAGGTGATTGACATGGCAGAAGTGTCACCAAAATATGACATTGATGGGCGTGGGTTAAAAGTTGCTGGTCGTTTATTGGCGGTGATGGTTGAAGCGGTTTTATCATCATCATTCAAATCATTGTCTAGATAAATCAGACCTAATTGCCAAATCAAGCACATTTCTAGCACAGTGTTTTAAATCAAGCACAGTGTTAACACAATGTTAAATTTAACCATTTGTTATGTATGATAAAACCATGAAAAATACCATGATGAAAACACATTTTGACTTATTAATCATCCATGCCAATATCGCCACCATGAACAGCGATTTTGGCTTTCATCTTGATAATCAAAGTAATCAAAGCAATCAAACAACCAAGACGGCAACGCCCTATGGGCAACTGACCAATCACGCCATTGGCATCAATGATGGCAAAATTACATGGATAGGCCATCATGATGATGCATCGTCATTCACCGCTGATAGGTTGATTGACGCTCAAGGCAAATGGCTTACCCCAGCCTTGATTGATTGCCACACCCATTTGGTGTATGCAGGCAACCGCAGTGATGAGTTTGAAGCACGGCTAACAGGGGTAAGTTATGAACAAATCGCCAAAAATGGCGGTGGCATCATCTCAACCGTCAATGCCACACGCCAAGCCAGCTTTGATGAATTATACGCCCAAAGTGAAAAACGCCTAAAAGCATTGCTTGCTGAAGGCGTGGCAACCCTTGAAATCAAATCAGGCTATGGGCTGGATTTGCAAAACGAACGCAAAATGTTGCAAGTTGCTCGCAAGCTTGGACAAGATTATGGCATCACGGTCAAAACCACCTATTTGGCAGCTCACGCCACACCGCCGGAGTATAAAGACGATGACGGCAATGCCCAAAACGATGCTTATATTGATAAAGTCTGTGAGTGGTTGCCAATTTTGCATCAAGAGGGTTTGGTCGATGCGGTAGATGCGTTTTGTGAAAACATCGCCTTTAACAAACAGCAGGTAAAAAAAGTCTTTGAGGTTGCTCAATCGTTGGGATTGCCTGTCAAATTACACGCCGAACAATTAAGCGATATGAGTGGTGGGGCGTTGGTGGCAAGTTTTGATGGTTTGTCTGCTGACCATATTGAATACCTAAGCGATGATAGCATTCAACGCATGGCACAATCAGGTACGGTGGGCGTGCTACTGCCAACGGCATTTTATGTGTTAAAAGAAACGCAATTACCTCCGATTGACAAAATGCGACAGCAAGGCGTATCTATGGCAATATCCACCGACTGCAACCCCGGAACATCGCCGTCTACTTCTATTTTGCTGGCGATGAACATGGCGTGTACCTTATTTCAGCTCACGCCAGAAGAGGCGCTGGCAGGCACAACATTAAACGCCGCCAAAGCGTTGGGATTGCAAGACAGTAAAGGCAAAATTGCCATTGGTTATGATGCGGACATTGCCCTTTGGGACATTGAGCGTCCTGCGGATTTAAGTTATTTGATTGGGCAAAATAAGTGTGTTGATGTGATTTAGGTGGGTGGTCAGATTGATACGATTAACGCCCAATAAACCAACGCCAAGGCTGTAACGCACCGATTGCCATGCCAATTAAACCCATAACTAAGGTCGTATTTAGCATCTCGCCAAGTAGTGGTACTGCAATGATACTGGCAATAAAGGGTGCTAAGTTGGCGATACTACCTGCTTTGAAGATACCAATTTTTGCGACAGCTTCGGCATAAGTTAATGTGGCAATAATGACCACAAAGATACCATGAAAAATACCCTGAATTGCCAAATGCGTAGGTGTGGCGGTATGAAAAGCAGGCGTGATAAATATGGCATAAATCAGCGAATAGATGACTGCCGACCAAATCGCAACGCCGCACATGATATGCCATGCCGAAAAGCTCCACTTACGAAGCAATACCGAAAACAAGCCCCAGCATAAACCACTGGTAATAAACATCAAATCGCCACGCCCAAAATACCCATCGCCAATGATTATGCTGATGGTCATTAAAAGTAAAGTCATCACGATGATTGATAAGCCGATGCCTGTTTGTCGGTCGATGGGCGATCTTAGCATTATATAGCCAATAAGAGCGGCAAATAGCGGAAATGTACCATTTAAAAAAACCACGCCATGTGCCACAGGTGCATAAAAAAATCCGTTATAAACAAAGATACAATACCCAATACTGCCTACTAGAGCCAATATCAGCAGTTTAAAATCAAACAAAAATTGATAGTCTTTTTTCCACCATAAAATGGGTAAAAGTACAGCAGCAGCGATACCAAATCGCAAAAGCAACACATCCCAAATCTGAATATGCCAATAGGCATTCATGCGAGCCATTAGCCCAAAAGCACCCCAAATGCACATGGTGATAAAGGTAAACAGATAGCCTTGTTGTTTATCAGATAAGCAATGAAATACAGCCATAACCAACCGCACAGACAAAAAGGTCATTGTATCATGTAAATCCCCGAACCTAAGCAATGAATGCCTAAAAATATGTTGGTGTGATGGTGAAATGGGTAAAATATTGTTACAAAAATGACCCATTGGTCAAAGTTGATATTTTTTGAGTGAAAATTTGCGTTCTATGGTTTACAAACCTGCGTGGAATGTGTATTGTATTGGGGAGTATGTTTTTATTTTATTTACCCAAAACAAGTGATAAAAAAGAGGATTTTATGAAAATATTAGTCGCAGTCAAGCGTGTTGTTGACCATAATGTTAAAGTGCGTGTCAAAGCCGATGAATCAGGCGTTGAGCTTGCTAATGCTAAGATGAGCGTTAATCCATTTTGTGAAATCGCCATTGAAGAGGCGGTTCGCCTAAAAGAAAAAGGTGTCGCCAGTGAGATTATTGCAGTTTCTATTGGCACGAGTCAATCATCAGAGCAAATTCGCTCAGCATTGGCATTGGGTGCTGACCGTGGTATTTTGGTTGAAACAGACGCCAAAGCACAGCCATTACAAGTCGCCAAAATCCTAAAAGGCGTGGCAGAAGCTGAAGGTGTGCAGATTGTACTACTGGGTAAACAGGCCATTGATGATGATAATAACCAAACAGGGCAAATGCTTGCCGCCTTAATGGGTGTGGGTCAAGGCACATTTGCATCAGAGGTGGTTGTTGAAGGCGATAAAGTGCATGTGACTCGTGAAATTGATGGCGGTTTACAAACGGTGGCATTACCATTGCCTGCAGTGATTACAACTGACTTGCGTTTGAATGAACCTCGTTTTCCTAAGTTGCCAAATATCATGGCAGCCAAGAAAAAACCCCTTGATACCAAATCTCCTGCAGATTTTGGGGTGGAAATGAACGCTAAGCTTGAGACCATTAAAGTATCTGCACCAAAAGAGCGTTCGGCAGGCGTTAAAGTGTCATCCGTTGATGAGTTGATTGACAAGCTAAAAAATGAAGCACGTGTTATTTAATACCCATGATAAACCGATAAAGCTTAAGGATAAAAATTATGACAATTTTAGTATATGCAGAACATGATAATAAAGAATTAAAGCCAGCAACACTTGCAACTGTTACCGCAGCTGTGCAAATGGGCAGTGATGTACATCTTTTGGTAGCAGGTGCTGATTGCCAAGCTGTGGCACAAGAAGCCGCCAAAGTGGCAGGCGTGAGCAAGGTTTTGGTGGCAGATAATGCCGCTTATGCCAATCAGCTGGCAGAAAATGTCTCGTTGTTGGTCAAGGCTTTGGCAACTGATTATAGCCATGTTGTTGCCCCTGCAACTACCACTGGCAAGAACTTTTTGCCACGAGTGGCGGCACTGTTAGATGTGAGCATGGTATCAGACATCACCGCCGTTATAGATGCCAATACTTTTGAGCGTCCAATTTATGCTGGTAACGCAATCGCCACAGTCAAATCAAGTGAAAATGTGGTTGTGGTGTCAGTGCGTGGTACAGCATTTGAGCCAGCAGAATTGACGGGCAGCGCTTCTATTGAATCGGTAGATATCGCCGAAGATGCTGATAAATCAAGTTTTGTGAAAGAAGAGCTTGCCAAAACTGATCGTCCAGAGCTGACCTCAGCCAACATTGTCGTTTCAGGGGGTCGTGCATTGGCAAGTGGTGAGAATTTCACCAAATACATTGAACCTTTGGCTGATAAGCTGGGTGCTGCGGTTGGTGCTAGTCGTGCTGCTGTTGATGCAGGTTTTGTACCCAATGATATGCAAGTGGGACAAACTGGTAAAATCGTTGCACCTAATTTGTACATTGCCATCGGTATTTCAGGGGCGATTCAGCATTTGGCAGGCATGAAGGATTCAAAAATCATCGTGGCTATCAACAACGACCCAGAGTCACCCATTGCATCGGTGGCTGATTATTTCTTAGAAGGTGATTTGTTTGATGTCGTGCCTGAACTGATTGACAAGCTATGAGCTAAGCGATCAATCATTGATATGGACACAGTTGATGACTTGTATCCAAAAAAGCATCCAAATTGATTGGGTGCTTTTTTTTGATGCATAAGTTTTTGGGGCATGCTACGCTTGATAATCGATTAATACTTTAAAAAGTTTATTAAAAATTTATAAAAATAAAAGGGTTGTTTTTAGATGAAAATTAAATCAATTATTAAGTTTTATCATCGTTTAAACAATGTGATTAATCATGGCTATGGCGTTTAACCATCATACAAGATAATGACGCTGACGCAACATTTCATAAAAACATACCGAACCTGCGATACCAACATTTAGGCTTTCTTGTCCGCCTGGTTGTGGTAAGGCGATGGGTATTGCATTGTTTAAAAATTCATCACGCACACCTTGACCTTCATGCCCTAGCACCCAAGCGATGGGGCCGGTTAAATCATGGTCATAGATCACTTTATTTGTATGTGAACTTGTCGCATATAACGGCGTTTTTAGCTTTTGTAAAATCTCATCAACAGCGATATGTTCATAAATTGACATTGAAAAATGAGCGCCCATCCCTGCACGCAGGCATTTGGGTGACCACAAATGAGCGGTATTAGGCGAGGTGATGACCGTCTGAATGCCAACCGCTGAGGCAGTTCGTAATAGTGTGCCGATATTACCCAAATCCTGCAAGCCATCAAGAATTAAGCAATCACCGCTGATCGTTGGTAATGACCGATGGGGAATATCAATCACAGCCATGACACTGACACTATCGCCCAGCGTGCGTATTTGTTGGTATAAAGTATCGCTGATGATGGTGATTTGTTTGGGGTCAATTTGGGATAATAACGGTAAAACCTCATCATGAGCCGTGGCAGACTCTGAGACAATGATCCTATGGACGGCTGGCGTTTGTTTAAGATAGGCTTCTACCAAATGCACGCCCTCGATAACCGTTTGCCTGCTTTTTTTGCGAGTGCGATGATGGCCAAGTAGGGCGTGAGTGTGTTTGATGATGGGGTTGTCTTTAGAAGTGATGGTCATAATTGTGTGTGATCATGAATGATAATTGATAGTGATAACATAAAGCTAATAAATCAAAAGCCGCCTTGATGGCGACTTTTTGGAGAATTATGCCATCTCACCATTTGCCAAGATACCTGCTTTGGCGTGTAAATTTTTGACATAATCAACCTCTTCTTTGGCACCAAGTACCACAGGAATACGCTGATGAATGTGGCTGGGCTGAATGTCCATAATGCGTACCACGCCATCAGTACTTGCACCGCCTGCTTGCTCAATGATAAAACTCATGGGATTGGCTTCATACATCAAGCGTAGCTTACCTGCTTTACCTGCAATTTTGGTATCAAAAGGATACATAAACACCCCACCACGAATCAAAATACGATGCACATCTGCAATCATCGCTGCCACCCAACGCATATTATAATCTTTATTGCGGATACCCATATCACCTGCAACCAAACCATTGATATATTCTTTGATGGGGTCTAGCCAGTAGCGATAATTTGACGCATTAATGGCGTATTCTGTTGCACTTTCATCAATTTTTACTTGATTATCAATGCGTAGGTATTCTTGTGTTGTTGGGTCAAGACTGAACATGACAACACCTTGCCCCAGCGTCATTGCCAGCATGGTACTGGTACCATAAATAAAATAGCCTGCTGCCAATTGTGAAGTACCTTTTTGTAAAAAGTCGGCTTCAGTGGCTTGGCTGCCCACACGCTGATACGGCAAAATAGAAAAAATCGTACCCACAGTCATATTAATATCAATATTTGATGAGCCATCTAACGGATCAAAAGTGACCAGTAATGTTCCATCATCATGAGCGGGGCTAATTTCATCCAGCTCTTCGGAGGCAACGCCTGCACAGTGTGGGTTCTTGGTTAGGGCGTCAAGGAGTAAATTATTGGCGATGACATCGAGTTTTTTTTGGGCTTCGCCTTGAATATTTTGGTTACCTGCTTCGCCGTGGATGCCTGCCAACGCCCCTTTATCAAGTAAGGCACTGATGGCGATACTGCTGTTTGCCAAAGTGCCGAGCGTGCTGGCAAGCTCATCACTTGCGTGTGATTGTAAATATTGGGTTAATGTCATCATAAAATATCCTTAAAAATATCTTTACAATTATCATCATCAAATCAGCAGACTAAGCCAATCAGACCGTGATAATTTTTTGGCATATTTTACCATAAATCTGATGGTCTGTGTGTTGCCTTGTTGGTATGGATTTTTGTGGGTTTATTTTGTAAAACAATATTGTTTTGAATGGGAAAAATTTGTTAAAATGACTTAATTTTATTTTGCCACGGCACAAGCACGCATCACAAGCATGCACCTAAGGAAAACCCATGACCGCCACCACCGCCCGCCTAAATCAAACCCTTGTCCGCCCACAGCTTATCCCCAATGACAATACTGGCATACGCCATTTTATCGGTGTGGAGGGACTGACACGCCCACAGCTTGAAGGGATTATTGATAAAGCGTTGGGTTATTTTGATGAAGATGGCAGGCTCATTAACACCGATGAGCTGTCAGGCAAGACGGTGATGAATCTGTTTTTTGAAAATTCCACCCGCACCCGCACCACTTTTGAGGCTGCCCAAAAACGCTTGGGTGCTAATGTGCTAAACCTTGACATCGCGCGTTCAAGCACCAACAAGGGCGAGACTTTGCGTGATACCCTTTGGAATTTGGAGGCGATGAGCGCCGATATGTTTGTGGTGCGTCATTCTGCCAGTGGGGCGGCCCATTATATGGCGACCGAGGTTACCCCCAATGTTGCCATCATCAACGCAGGCGACGGCTGGCACGCCCACCCCACGCAGGCGATGCTTGACATGCTCACCATTTACCGTGAAGCAGATAAGCCCTTTGATGAACTTTCTGTGGCGATTGTTGGCGACATCAAGCACAGCCGTGTGGCTCGTTCGGACATTTCGGCTTTGACGACTTTGGGGGTGCGTGATATTCGTGTCATCGCCCCCAAGACTTTGTTACCAAAAGGCATTGAACGCTATGGCGTCTTAGTATTTGATGACATTGATAAAGGCGTGGCGGATGCTGATGTGATTATTGGCTTACGCATTCAAAATGAACGCATCGGCTCACCACTTTTGCCATCAACTTCTGAATATTTTAAAATGTATGGCATCACCGAACAACGGCTAAAACTTGCCAAGCCCAATGCTATCATCATGCACCCAGGCCCTATGAACCGTGGTGTGGAGATTGCATCAAGCGTGGCAGACGGTGGGCAATCGGTGATTTTAAAACAGGTCAATAACGGCATTGCGGTGCGTATGGCAGTGATGGCATTGGCGATGGCAGGGCAACGACAAGCAGGCTATTTTAAACCTTACAACTAAGATGGATTTTTATTTTTTACTTTTTATAAGGATAAAGTCATGTTAACAAAATTCACAGCGTTAGCCATGGGTGTGTTGTTGTCGGTATCGGCAATGGCGGCGGATATGGCAACTTTGACACGCCAAGCCCAAAGTGGTGATGCAGATGCTCAATATAATTTGGGCTTGATGTATGAATACGGTCAAGGCGTGCGTCAAGACCATCAAAAGGCGGTGGAATGGTTTACCAAAGCCGCCCAACAAGGCGATGTAAAAGCTCAAACTATTTTGGGCGTGATGTATAAGAACGGTGAAGGCGTACGCCAAAACCATCAAAAAGCGATTGAATGGTTTACCAAAGCCGCCCATCAAGGGTTTGCAGATGCTCAATATAATTTGGGCTTGATGTATGAATACGGTCAAGGCGTGCGTCAAGATTCTCACAAAGCAGTGGAATGGTACACTAAAGCCGCCCAACAAGGGCATGCAGATGCTCAAGGTATTTTAGGCATGCTGTATTACAAAGGCCTGGGCGTGCGTCAAGATTATCACAAAGCAGTGCAATGGTACACCAAAGCCGCCCAACAAGGCGATGCAAAAGCTCAAACTATTTTGGGCGTGATGTATGAATACGGCAAGGGCGTGCGTCAAAATAAAAGCACCGCCAAGCGCTACTATGGTCAAGCCTGCGATCAGGGAGCGCAGCTGGCCTGTGATTACTACCGTGAGCTAAACGAACAAGGCTACTAGACGCTGATGATGCCCCGTATCCCAAATCAAGCAAAGAAAGAGAATGTGATGAAAAATCTACTTCCCCCCAACTGGCAATTTGACACCGCCCAACTCAAAGGCATAAGCACAGATGGCAAATGGCTATTACCGCCCCTTGTTGATCTGTGTGCCAGATTGCGAGAACCGGGGCATCAGTCGCACGGCACATTGGCAAGCGAGGGGCGAGCGGCACGCCAAAATGGCTTTTTGCATGTGGTCATGCCACCTGATACCAGCCCTGTGCTAGAAAACGGTTCTTTGTTAAAGGGTCTCAAACAAAAAGCATGGGCAGACGGTGGCATTTACTTGCATGTTTTGGGGGCATTGAGTGCAGGCTTAGAGGGCAAACAACCTGCCAATCTGGCAGGACTAAAACAAGGCGGTGCTATCGGTGTGAGCAATACAGCGGCAGGTTTTGAGAGTGATTTGGTATTGTTACGCTGTTTAGAATATGCAGCGACCTTTGACATCAAAGTCTTTTTCTACCCTGATGAACCCAGTTTATCGGCAGGGGGTGTGGCACATGATGGCTACATTGCTTCTTTTCATGGATTGCAAGGCATTCCGTGGCTGGCTGAGACCATTGCACTGTCTAAGCAAATTTTGATGACCGAAGAGACAGGCATTCATGCACATTTTAGCCAAATCACTTGTCGCACATCGGTAGAGCTAATCCGTCATGCCAAACAAAAGGGCTTGCCCATTACCTGTGATGTGGCGATGCACCAGTTACACCTGACCGATGATGACATTGAGGGTTATAACGCCCATGCTTATGTGCTGCCTCCTTTGCGTAGCAATACTGACCAACAAGCTCTTATCAAGGGTCTTCAAGACGGTACGATTGATGCCATCTGTTCTCATCATGAACCACTGTCAAGCAGTGCCAAACAAGCCCCCTTTGCCCAATGCCAAGCAGGGATTAGTAACTTTGATACTTTTGTGTCATTGGGGGTGAAACTGGTGGCAGATGGCGTGTTAAGTACTGAGCAGTTGGTAGAAAAAATCTGCCTAAATCCTGCCAAAATCGCAGGCATTACAGATTATGAGCGCATTGGTGGGGCGGTACTCATTGACCCAAATCAAGCATGGACGGTAACCAAAGACACCATGCTATCAGCAGGCAAGAACACGCCTTTTTTGGGGCAGACGCTGATGGGAAGGGCAGAAAAAGTCTTTTTTGATGGCTAAAACTGCTATTTTTGATGACAATGGGTGATACATCATGGATAAGACCCTATTTTTATTTGTGCCAGCAACACGCCTTGATTGGGTATCAAAAGCCAAGCAATCTAAAGCAAATGCCATCATCATTGACCTAGAAGATGCCGTCGCAGATGACCAAAAAAATCACACACGCACAGCACTGATGGCATTAGATGCCAAAGGCGAGTGTGGCTATTGGCTGCGTATCAATGCCGTGCATAGCATGCATCATCTTGATGATATTACTTGTATGCTTAAGCTTAATCATCTGCTTGGTGTTGTGTTGCCAAAATGCCAAAATAAACACCAAGTTGAAAGCGTGTATCACCACATTCATAAGCCTGTCATTGCCATGATTGAGACAGCGATGGGGATGGCAAATATTGCTGGTATCGCACACGCTGATGGACTTTGGGCGATGAGTTTTGGTAGATTGGATGTGATGTATGAGCTGGGTGTGCAACCAGACTCGCCAGCATCACAGCTGATTTTTGATAAAATTCGTACTGATTTATTGATTCATTCTGTGGCAAATGGTCTTCATCCGCCCATTGAGACCATTTTTAATGATTTTGAAGATGAAACAGGATTGGCCGCTTGTGTACGCCACTGGTGCGATTTTGGGTTTGGGGGTCAGATGATGATTCATCCAAAACAAATTGCTGTTGCTGATGGCGTGCTAACAGCACAAGCCGAACAAATGGCTTTTGCCCATGCCATTTGCCAAAAATACCAAAAAACAGGCGAGACGGTCTTTGCCATTGATGGTAAGATGGTTGATTTGCCACTGATTAACTGGGCGAAAAACCGAATAAAAGCCGCCAAAAATTAGGCATTATCTGTTGTAATGGCAATGGCTTGATTGATGTTTAATTGACCTTGCAGCACCATGAATAATCTGTCTATGCCTAAGGCAATACCGCAACAATCAGGCAGATGATCGCAGGCAGCAAGCAGGCGATGGTCAATGGGCATGATGGGCAGACCTTGGCGGCGGCGTTCGTGATTGTCTTGTTCAAAACGCTTTAGCAGCTCTTGGCTGTTGGCAAGTTCATCATAAGCATTGGCAATCTCAACGCCATTAATATACAGCTCAAAGCGTCTTGCAATCTCATAACCATCAGCATCGGCCGCTGTTTTGGCAAGGGCGGCGGTAAGCTTTGGATAATTGATAACCAAGGTAGGGTTTTGTAAGCCCAATTTTGGCTCGATCAGATGGCTAAATAATAAATCCAACCAGCCTTGTTTGTCATCGCCCATATCCAAATGAATGTTGTGAGCGACAGCACACTGACGCAAGATATCTGGCGTACTCATATCATCAAATGGGTGTATGCCCAAATAATGTACAAATGCTTGGGCGTAGCTAATTTGGCTTAAGTGGATGGGTTTTTGATAAACAACACTTAATAGTTCTGATAATTCATCAGCCAATGCATCTAGGCTAAAATTTGGGCGATACCATTCTAGCATGGTAAACTCAATATTATGGCGATGGCCTTTTTCGTTATCACGAAATACTTGGCATATCTGATAAATGGGCGTCTGATAAGCAGCAAGCAATCGCTTCATCGCAAACTCAGGCGATGTATGTAGATAGCCTTTGGTTTGACCTGTAGCACCTTGAAATGTTGCTTGAACCGATTGGATATATACATCAGTATTGGCTGCTTGCGATAATATCGGTGTTGTGACCTCCATGATATTGCGTGCCTCAAAAAATGCTCGAATATGCTGTAGCATTTGAGCCCGTTTTTTGGCATTCATCAAAGTTAAGGTAGGTGCATACTCACTGGCCATCATACAAAATTTGCCTTATTATTAATAAATATTTAAAAATTAAACTGTTGTTCATCAAAAATCCATTCTCGCCGTAAATGGTAATTTTTGCGAAGCATGTCAAATTGATTACCCAAAATATGTGGACAAGCTGCCGCTTTTAGTGCTTCAAAATCAGCCTGAATATCATAAAACCAAGCCAGTGGCTGTTGGTTTTGATGGTTTAAGAGCATAGAAAAATGATAAGGGTTGGGCGGTAGTAATGCCAAAAAGTGCTGGAGGATTGGTAAGTTAAAGGTTTGGCAAAAGGCTTGATAAATCATATCGGTCCCACGGATTTTACCTTCAAGGGTATAGCCTGCAATGTGTGGTGTTGCCAGCTTGAGTGCATAAAGTAGCTGTTGGCTGATGAATGGCTCATTAGGAAAAACATCTAACACAACCGATAATTGCTTTTGGTTAATGGCAGCTAACAGGGCGGATTCATCAATAATTTCTCCTCGAGCACTGTTAATCAGTAAGGCCTTTGGGCGGATTTTTGCCAAGGTTTGAGCGTTTAGCATTTGATAAGTTGGGTGGCTACCTGTTTTTGTCAATGGTGTATGAATGCTGATGACATCACAATCTAAAATCTCATCTAAGCTTGCATTGTTGATAGAGTCAGTTGCCAAAAAAGGATCAAAGCCAAATACCTGCCAGCCCAGTCGTTTGGCATAGCGTGCTAGAGTATTGCCAATATTGCCAAGCCCGATAATGCCTAATCGCAGATTGGTTTTTGGGGATTGATGGGCATGCAATATGGCTGTTATGACATATTGGGCAACCGAATGCTTACTACAGCCTGATGCATTGGCAAAATTGATATGATGGTCGGCAAGATACTTGGTGTCAATATGGTCAATACCGATCGTTGCAGAGCCGATAAACTTAAGCGGTGTGTTGCTCAAGTCGCCCAAATTTTCTTGGGTTACCTGCGTTACTGAGCGAATGAATAATGCATCTGGTTGATGGGTGATGAGACTTCGGCGGTCAATGGCACGCCCTGCCATCTTGATAAGCTCCACCTGATGACATAAAAGATAATCATCAAGATTGGCAATATTTTCATCAGCAAGAACCCGAAGCATTAGTCATCCTTAGTTAAGTTGGGTTGTTGTTTATTGCTGGGGGTGGGGTTGGTATCAGCCAATAACGCTTTACCATCTGCGACCACAAAGCCGCTTGCTTGGTTAATAAAAATCTCATTTTTGTGCTGACTTATCCACTCACGCCACACCGCCAAGCCAATGGCAAGCACCACAGGCCCGATGAACAACCCCACAAAACCAAATGCCGTCAAGCCCCCAAGTACACCAATAAAGATGATGATGAAGGGGATTTTGGTTGCACCACTGATGACAATCGGACGTATCAAATTATCCACCCAGCTGATGACTAAAATTCCCCATAAGCCAAGTCCAATGCCTTCGGTGGTATGTCCTTGCGATAATAACCACACCGCCACACCGCCCCATGCAAAGGGCGTACCAAAGGGGATGAGTGCCACCACAAAGGTGATGAGTGTGAGTAAAATGGGGTTGGGAGCGTTGGTAAAAGCATAGCCCATCCCTGCCAAAATCGCCTGAGCCAAGGCAGTCAATCCAATGCCATACACCACCGCTTGTGTGGTTGCTCCTACCGAGTCAATGTAATCATCAATGCGGTCGCCGATGATGTTACGCATGGCTTGACGGATTTGGCGTACCAAACTTTTACCATCTCTATAAAAGAAAAACAACGTCATCAGAGCCATGCCAAGTTTGGCAAGGTTTTTTAGCACCGCATCAAAGGCCATTTTGCCATAATACAAATGCGACTGCACCCAAGCACGCACCGCCTCCATCGTGGTTTCAGGGTTTTTGTTAATCTCCCAAAGCGTGTCTTTAATCGTCTGTCCGATAACAGGTAAGTCCTTGATTTGGCTGGGTAAATCTAAATATCCTGCTTGTAGGCGACGAATTACCATGCCAACAAAACTTAGCACTTCATGTTGTAGGTAGAACACACCCACAATAAGCGGTACGCCAATCATGAGCGAGATGCAAAAAGTCATCAAAAACGCACTAAAACTGGGGCTTAGACGGACTTTGGTGTGAAAAAAAGTATAAATGGGAAAGGTAACATATGCCAAAATCCCTGCCCATAATGCTGGCACGATAAAAAATCGCACTACTTTAAAGCACAGTACAATCAAGATAACAAGCAAGGTCAAAGCGAGTAGGCGTTGTAAGACGAACTCTCTATTCCATTGTTCAATCATGGTTCAATCGCGGTTTTGGCGTGGTTTTTGAAGTTTAACATAACAAACTCAAAGAAGAAATTGAATTGGGAATGTCGCTACTTATTATGCCAAAAACTTGATAAAAATGCTTGGGGATTTTGTGGTGTTTGCGTTGCACAAGATTAAGCAAATCTGTTAAAAAAACCACTAGGGTAACGCGTGAGCAAGCCTATTTAGACCACCTGCAAAGGCGATTTTGTCCTTGTTGCTGTATGGTTTTTGTCCGCCCATGCTTTTGGGGTCAAGCACACCCGTACCACGAAGCGACTCCATAAAATCTCGGGCATTTAATCTGGGTTTGATGTTATCTTTGCGAAATTCCTCACCCCGTGGGGTCAAAACCTTTGCCCCTTTTTCTAGCACATCATTGGCAAGCGGAATGTCGCTTGTGATGACCAAATCGTTGGGCTGCGCTGTCTGTAAGATATATTCATCCGCCACATCAAAGCCAGCACCAACCACAACATACGATAAAAATGGCGATGGTGGCAGTTTGGTCATCCGATTTGCCACAAATACCGCCATCGTTTGGGTGCGATTGGCGGTTTTGATGATGAGCTCTTTGGCAATGACAGGCAGTGCGTCGGCGTCAATGAGTATTTTCATAGCGAACAAGTTCAGTCATGGATAAAATACCAGTCGTTATGATGTGAGCAATTGTGTGATATTGGTTACAATCCCATCATTATCATCACTCATCACCGTAATATGTCCAATCTTACGACCGTCTCGCTCTGCCTTGTGATAATGATGAAAATGCACTCCTGTATGGGTCAAAAGCTCGCTGACATCAGGATATTTGCCGATGACATTTAGCATGACAGACGGCTTGATGATGCCCGTATCGCCAAGCGGTAAGCCCAATACGGCTCGGATGTGGTTTTCAAATTGGCTGGTATTTGCCCCCTCAATCGTCCAATGTCCAGAGTTATGCACGCGTGGGGCAATCTCATTGGCGATGAGTCCATCATCACTGACAAAAAGTTCTAAGGTCAAAACACCAACATAATCAAGATGACTTAGGATTTTACTGATATTGGATTGGGCTTGCTCGGTGAGATGGTCGGCGTTGGCAGCAGGTGCAATGGTTTTTGATAAAATGCCATTGGTGTGATGATTTTCAACCAAAGGATAGTAACAAATATCACCGTTTTGACTACGCACAGCGATGATAGAGACTTCACGGCTAAAGTGAATGAACCCTTCGGCAATGAGTGGTGCAGGTGCGTCGGTCAACCCGCCATCACCAGTGACAGCGTCGCCAAGCTCCTCCCAAGCGGTGGCGATGTCGCTTTGTGTTTTGATGACAAATTGTCCTTTGCCGTCATAGCCGCCTCGGCTGGTCTTTAAGACCAAAGGTAACCCAAGTTTGTTGGTGGCAGTTTGTAGCTCATCTAAGCTGTTTACTGCCATAAATGGTACGGTGTCAATATTTAGCCGATTAAACAATACCTTTTCTGCCAATCGGTCTTGGGCGATTTCCAAAGCATTGGTCGGCGGAAACAGACTGCCTTTATGCTCAAGGCTTGCCAGTGATTTAGCCGTCTTGATAGGCGTATTTTCAAATTCCAATGTAAAGACATCGCTGGCGGTGATAAAATCATCAAGCTCATTGTATTTAAATACTTGTCCATATAAAGCAGCTGGCACACCGTCAGCATCTTCTAAAAAAACGCAACGATGGCCGAGCTTTAAGGCGGCTTGAGCCAGCATCATGCCAAGCTGCCCACCGCCAAGAATACCGATGGTTTTGATGGAATCAGTCATAAAAGATATCCAAAAATTAGCAAAAAATTTTGGATATTATCGCATATTTTAATAAAAAATGGGCGTTAATTTGCCAAATGCTGATTCATCAGTGATTGACAATCCCTGGATGGGGGCTTGTTAGCACCGTCTGGGTCTGTTTTTGGCGAAATTCATCCAGTTTTGTGGCAAGGGCATCATCATCGATGGCAAGTATCTGTATTGCCAGCAGTCCAGCATTAAACGCACCAGCATCTCCAATGGCAAGCGTACCGACCGCCACGCCTTTGGGCATTTGTACGATGGATAATAAACTGTCCCAGCCTGACAGTGTGCTTGATTTGACGGGTACGCCAAGCACAGGCAATGGGGTTTGGCTGGCACACATACCAGGCAGATGAGCCGCTCCGCCTGCCCCTGCGATGATGACTTTTAAGCCCTTATCTTTGGCGGTTTTGGCATAGTCAAAGAGTTTATCTGGTGTGCGATGTGCTGAGACGACTTGACACTCAAAGGGGATGCCAAAATCTGCCAAAATCTGTGCCGATAAAGACATGGTTGCCCAATCGGACTGACTGCCCATGATGATACCAACCTTTGGGGTGCCAGTGGGGGATGTGATGGGAGCAGGACTTGGGGCGTGTTGGGTGTTTGACATGATAATCCTTAAAAATAATAAACGAATAAGTTAGCACATTTGCTAAAAAATGGCAATTTCTGTCTTTATTCTTTGGATTTATCTGCGGTATGAATATACTGTACAAAATTTTCATTTGATAGTACGGGGTTTTTGGTATCAAATTGATAAGCAGTCAGGTAGCCATTCATACCAGCGGAATAGTCAGTACAAACCACCTGATTTGATAAGATGCTTGGCGTGCCATCAAGCCAATAATGGCCAATAAAAATTGGCTGATGAGTGGTCAGCTCAAAATCCATCGGCAAAGGTTTGATATCTAAGTCGCTGGGCAGGTTCATTGTCGCTCTAGTGCCAAGCTGTGCAATCTCAGACAGTGGGTGATTTTGCCAGTCTTTTTGCCACCATTTGATACGAGTACGCCTACGCACGATGTCATGCCCATCCACAAGTACCACACCTGCAGGTAAGGGGCTTTCGATACCCTTTAAAAGTCTTTCAAGCGCATAAAACTCGGTAGAGCCACTCATAGCGGTTGCGATGATGCCACGCTGGGTGATGCGATGGTCAGGGGTGAGATAGGGTGCAAGTGCTGCTTGTGCCTTCGTATCCCAGCAGGCGTGTACGATATTCAATTCAGGCAGCTCAAGCCATAGCGGTAGTTCATAAAGGCGAGAGAGCCAATAATAGTAGTCATCAGAACCAATGGGTGCTTCATCCAAAAATGCTTGATGCTGCTTGGTATTTCGGCTGGTATGGGGGCGACAATAGCCACCATCAGGATGTGGCGTAGCGTATCCGATAGCATTGTATTCGTGATTGCCCATGATGGCAAGTGCTTGATTGTTGTCAAGCATGTCAAAGACAATTTGTAATGTGGCTAACTGCTGATTGCCCCTGTCAATAAAATCACCAATAAAAATCGCTTGATGACCGTGTGGGGCGATATGACTGATGCCATCATGAATATAGCCCAATTTATCAAGCAGTCCTGCTAATTTGTTGGCGTGTCCATGAATGTCGCCAATAATGTCATAAATCATCACAATCCCCTTGTATCTTAATCTACTTTTTGCCTGCTACTATAGCACATTTACCCAAAAAGAACATTGGCTAAAATCACGACACAAAGTCACTGATACCAAATCAAATTAGCATTATCATAAAAATGGTCGCTGGACTTTTATAACCAAGGCTGTTATAGTGGCTAAATTTATGGGTGATTGGTTTATGCCGATTAAGCCTGATTTATTGCAAATTTTGTATCAAGATGCGTGCATGGTGATTATCAATAAACCTGCAAATATGTTGGTGCATCGCTCTTGGCTGGATAAACATGAAACTTGTTTTGTGGTGCAAACTTTGCGTAACCAAATCAATCAACATGTCTACCCTGTACATCGTCTTGACAGACCAACCTCAGGCGTATTGGTCTTTGCCCTAGACAGTCAGACAGCAGGATTATTAGCCAAACAGTTTGAGAATCATCACATCCAAAAATCTTACTTGGCGGTGGTGCGTGGTATTATTGGTACTGGGCGGATTGATTATGCACTAAAACCACGCCTTGATAAAATTGCCGATAAGTTTAGCAATCCCAATAAAGCATCCAAATCTGCCATAACCGATTATCAGGTTCTTGCCACAACACAGCAACCATTTATATCGTGTCGGCGTTTTGATAGTTCTCGATATTCTTTGGTTTGCTTAACACCAATCACAGGGCGAAAGCATCAGTTGCGTCGCCATATGAAGCATATTTTTCATCCCATTGTTGGTGATACCACTTATGGCGATAAAGTGCAAAATCGTGCTGTGCTTGCTCATATTGGTGTCAAAAGACTGTTGTTGCATGCTCATCAGTTACAGTTTTGTCATCCGTTATATGATGAGATGATCCGTATTGTTGCACCCTTAGATACGGCCTTTTGTCAAGTAATGACAGCGTTTGGGTGGTCTGATGTGGACTTGATGGCTTAAAAAACAACCTCAAAAGGGCTTGACGATTACCAAAATCACGACTGCAATTAATATGACAACAGGAATTTCATTAAACCATCGCCAATAAACATGGCTCTTATAGTGCGGGTTTTGAGCCAGTTTTAGGCGAAATTTACCACATGCTAAATGATAGATGCTAAGCAAAATAACCAACAATAGCTTTGCATGTAACCAGCCTTGAGATAAGTATAAGCTTGGCGAGAAGCTTATCATCCAAAGACCAAAACCCCATGTGGCAATCATCGATGGTGTCATGATACCACGATACAATTTACGCTCCATCAGGCTAAAGCGTTCGATACTGGTTGTATCTTGGCTCATGGCATGATAGACAAATAATCTGGGCAAATAAAAAATTCCTGCAAACCAACAAACCATCGAAATCACATGAAAAGCCTTGATATATAAAAACACAGTTTCACCCATTAAAAATCATTGTTGGTGATATTTTACCATCAATGATAAACGCTGACACATTGCATTGATAAAAACAAGCAGACAAAAATAACAATAAAGACGATGAGAGATTATCGTCTTTATTTAAATGAATGGCTGTCACAAAAAAATTGATTGGTTAAAATGCCATTTGTGCACCCACAAATCCACCAACTTTTGTATCATGATCTTGGTGATTGGCTTGTATGCCAGCATTCAAATGAGTGTTATTACCCAAAGCAAGTGTTGCACCTAAATGTGCGTGCGTTGTGTGCTTTTTATCAAAGGGCACGGTTGTGACAAAGCTGCGATGATAATCACGGTTGGATAATACAGCTGTCTCAACAGTTTTGTTATTGTCTTTAAACTCATGCTGATAACCCAATCCTGCCAAAAGGTTTAGTTTATCATTCATGGCATAATCAATATTAACGCCAATATCAGCTTGCAAAGACTGATGGTCAGGCAGCTTAAAACTTAGAGCAGTTGATAGATTTGGTTGATTTTCAAAGAAGCGATTCTGCTTGATATCTTGAGCATGAATACCGACATAAGGACGATAGGTAACATTGTTTTGGGTAAATCCATAGCTGCCTTGTACACTTGCATATCGACGCTTACCTGTGGCATGTGCTTGATGGTTGCGATTCTCACCGTCCCACATGATTTGGCGTAAGCTTTGTGTACTTAAATGGTCAACCCCAAGGTTGGCACTGATGCGTAAGTGATCAAAATCATGGCGATGATACAAACCAATGCCTGTTTGTTTGACATCAGCGGTTATAGAATCGCTTAGATGATAATCTTGTTGTTGGTAGGTTAAATATGCCCCTGTATGCTGGTTAGGTCGTGCAATATCAAGTCCAAGTTTGATGGTAGGGCGGTCTATTTTATTGCGTGTATCAAGCGATTGATTGCTGATGCTGCCATCAATCCATAGCGATTGTTGATGATTGTTAAGACTGTCTAAGCGGCGTACCAATTGTTGCTGGCTTTGTTGACCATGTTTAATCAGATGCTGGGGTAGTTGACCCATTTGGTTGGGGCTATCGATAATAGAGCGATAATATTGTGCCAAAATGCGATGCGTACGCCCTGAAGGGTGAATTTTATCAGCAAACGCATAAGTTTCATTAGCATTCGCAGCGGTTTGTTGCCAGTCGCTTGGTTTACATGCTAACGATGATAAATTGGCATCTAGGTTTTGGCAAGCAGGTTCGGTCACATTACTAAACCCAAATCCTGCTGGATTACTAACCGCCTCTTTGAGTAGGGCAAAGGTATTGGCAGCAATGACATTGGTGGTTTGGTTGTTTAAACTTTGATATAAAGTTTGGTTGTAGATATGAGCAGACAATGATGCTGTGGCAGATTTGGTCGGATCTTGGGCGTATTCTGGCGTGACGCCAACATCAGGAAGACTGGGTACTAAAATGTGTTTTGCACCTGCTTGCCCAAGCTGCCCAACCAAATTGGCTTGGTCATTGGCAGCGGTGGTAATGATTTCGGCTGCTTGCAACTGGGTTGGTGCTTTGGCTGCCTCAAACAAATCATTGGCACCTGTCCAAACAGTATACAATGCTTTGGGGTCGGCTTGATGATTATTTAAGGTCAGGTAGCGATTGATTTGGGTTTGTGCTGATGGGATGGTAAATAAAGGAATGGTGAAAAAAGGAACAGGTGCATTTTTGACCACATCTTCTTTAGTTCTTGCACCACCAACGGCATAGTTTGTACCAGTTAAGGTTGTTCCATCATTGGCATCGGCGGTATGTCCATAAGATTTTGCCAATATGCTTGACCAAACTGGATCGGTATTGGTCGTAAACGATGGTTGGGCTTGATTAAAAACAGAAGACGCCAGACTGTTTTTGCCAATCTGCACCAAGCGTCCTGTGTCAGTTAGGCTATCACCAAAAAATACGGTTTGGCTAAATTCTTGGGCGGTGGCGATGCTGCTTAAGCCCATCAGTGCAATCGCCATTGATAAAGGGCGGTATGTATGAGCCACCGCTTTGAGCGTTCTTTGGGCGATATTTTGAGTATGAAGACTTTTGGCCTTAGTCGTTTTAAAAGAAAGATGATCAATCATCACGGTTTCCTTATTGGCTACATTAAATAAAATCTATCACAATCAAGCATGGTGATCTTTATTGCTATTTTTTATGATTTGGTTGCTGTTAAAGATAAACCATTAAAGCTATGCTGACAGTGGGCAATTATGGGGCATCTCGGCAGTCATCACCGCACCACTCATAGCATCAATAATTTTGGGCTTTGGGGCAGGTTTAGAGGGCGTTAAACCAAGCTCAGCCATCAGACGGTCATCGTGTGATGTGGACTGATTGCCTGTGGTGAGTAATTTATCACCATAAAAAAATGAGTTTGCGCCTGCCATAAAAGCCAATGCTTGCTCACCATCACTTAAACTTTCACGCCCAGCAGATAGGCGGACATAGCTTGTTGGGCAACAGATACGAGTTACCGCAATGGTACGAATCCATTCAATGACCGATAATCGACCTTCGGCAATGACTTTATCACCAAGTGGCGTACCAGCAATCGGTACAAGTAAATTAACAGGAATGGACTGCGGTGGAATGGGCATTTGGGTCAGCTCATACACCCAATCAATACGGTCTTCACGACTCTCACCCATACCAACAATAGACCCTGAACAAACATTAATACCTGCATCACGCACATGGCTAATGGTTGCCAACCGTTCATCATAAGTGCGTGTGCTTGTTACCGTATCATAGTAATTGCGAGAGGTATCAAGATTGTGGTTATAATAATCAAGGCCTGCATCTGCCAAAGTTTTGGCTTGTTCTGGCTTTAGCATACCTAAAGTCATGCAAGTCTCAAGTCCCATGGCCTTAACTTCACTGATTAAATCCACCAAATAAGGCATGTCTTTTTCGCTGGGGTGTTTCCAAGCTGCACCCATACAAAAGCGTGATGAACCTTGTGATTTGGCACGGCGAGCAGCGGCAAGCACTTTTTTGATTTCTAAACGCTTTTCGGCGGTCAGACCTGTTTTATCCCGATAATGACCCGATTGAGAGCAATAGCCACAGTCTTCAGGGCAATTACCCGTTTTGATAGATAATAGCGTACTAATTTGTACTTCATTGGCGTTGAAATGCTCACGGTGTACCGTTTGTGCTTGCATCAGCAAATCCATCAAAGGTAGCTCGAATAAGCGTGCGATTTCTTCCTTTGAAATAAGTATCTTCATTAATCAATCTCGCTTAAATTTGGTAAACAATTGTACTCAAAAATTTGCCAAATAGCAACCGCATTTCATGGGCATGTCTCATGCATCTCAAAGCTGATGGTTTTTTAAGTCAATTATTTGGTCATTTTTTGCTTGATGCCGTCAAAAAAACCTTTGGTGCGTTTGGCGTATGGCTTAATGGTATCAATATATCCTTGATATTCTTTGGGAATGCTGGCGGCTTGTTTACCAATACCTGCAAGCCAAAGTACCAATTTGTAATCACCCATGATTTTAACATCACCATCTTGAATGGCGGTCATTAATGCTGCAACATCGCCTTTGGTGAATAATTTTGCACCTGTTAGTGAGTCTTTAAAGTCAATCGTCAAATCAGGATGATCAGCTTTACCTAAAGCCTGTCCAAAATACCCTTGCTCAAAGCGAAAATAACGCTCAACATTGGGTGCGGTAAATTGAATGCACAGCGATTTATCTTTGATAAGCTGGTTGAATGCTTCATTATTGCGTGATTTGGCAAGGTTTTGTAATCGCAAACCCATGATTGCCAATAATGCATCTAAAGGGTCAGTTTTTACATGAATGATAGGCAAGGTAAACATGATATTTCCTTAAATTTTTAAATTAAATTAATTAAATTAAATTGTATAAAACACAAATCAAGATTGGTAATCTAGCCTGTGACCTAAGGCATAAATGACACCTTCAAGCCCTGTGATATTAACCGCAGCCGATGCCTTGGCTTGCACAATCGGCTTGGCATGATAGGCAATGCCAAGGTCGCTATTTGCCATCATGGGTAAATCATTGGCACCATCGCCAATGCAGATGACTTGTTGCATGGGCAACCCTAAGCGTTCAGCTACTTTTTTGACGATAAGGGCTTTTTGATGACCGTCTAAAATATTATCATCTACCATGCCTGTTAAGGCATTGCCATCGTGAAGTAAAGGATTGGCATAATATTCATCCATGCCAAGAACTTGGCTGATGTGTTTGGCAAAGGGTTCAAAGCCACCTGAAATGAGTACTGTATGATAGCCAATGGCCTTAAGTGCACGCATGGCAGCAACAGCACCTGGCTGAATGTGAATGTGTTTGGCGATAATCTCATCAATACTATCTAAAGGTATGCCCTCTAAAAGTGCAACACGGCGGGCAAAACTTGTGGCAAAATCAATCTCACCACGCATGGCTTGTTCGGTGATGATAGAAACTTGCTCTTCGACACCACAAAACTTCGCCAACTCAATAATCACTTCTTCTTCAATGAGTGTTGAATCCATATCAAAACATGCCAAGCGATGGCGTGTGAGCATCTTGTCTGCTGATAAAATATGGACATCAGCACGAATAACATTTGATAAATAACTGGTGATTTGGTCATCAATGATATGTGCCGCCGCAGTTTTGCTGATTTGACCCATTTCATGCTTTGGTGCTAATAGATAACGATGAATATTCACTTTGGCTAATGGGTAATCGACACTGATCAGATGTGCGTGAGCCTTGGCAATATTATCATCTTCAACGACAGACAGTTGCCAATGAGCTTCGGTATCTACCCAGTTTTGCATCAAAGTATCAATATCGGCTTCTTGGCTTGATGGTGTCACCACAATGATAGCAAATAAAGGCAGTTGTGATAGTTTTGCTGTGATATCATTGGCGGTAAAATCATAACCAATCACCTCATTTGGCAAATGATGAGCAACGGTATTTAAAGCGGTTTGCCATGCTTGGCTATTTTTTGGTAGAGCATAAGTAAAAGACATATCAAACCTTTGGGGCAGCTATTATGATTGAATAGAATTTTACATATTAGCAGTTAATCAGGTATTTTAAAAGACTTAAAGCGAATTTTCTAGGTGTAAGATGGGTTTAATCCATCAAACTGATTTTTTAATTTTTAAAAAATACTGAGATAGCCACGATGGTATTGCTCAAATTTTCATTGATAAGCTGATAAAATCCTGTCAAGCCCATAGCTATTGAAATAATTAATGCTATAATACTAGGATTTAATTTTTATGATTTGGCAACTCTCATGACATACTTAGCACCCAGACAGGGTATTTTTGCGGCAATCGTTTTGGCGAGCTTGGTTTTGCATTTATTATTTTTTGTCATCAGCGCCGAGCGAGGCATCAGCACACAAAATCAACAGGCGGTTGAACGCAGTGTTATGATGCTAAGTCAGGAAATCGCAGCACCACTGGCAGCTTATGATCGTGTTAGTATGAGCGTCATTGCAGAGCCTTATGTTGATGAGCCTATGATTGCTTATGTGGGTATTTATGACAGCCAAGGCGGCGTATTGGTACCGCTTGGAGAATCGGCAGAAGGCTATCGTGCCGAAGAGGTGGTGATATCAGGGGATCAGGTGCTTGGCAAAGTGGTTGTACAAGCCAAAACAGTCAGCCGTGCCAAGATTTTGTCAGGCAATTGGGTATTTTTATTGAGCGTGATTGGGCTACATATCATCTTGTGGCTGATTTATGGCTATGTGGCGCGTCCAACCGAGGCACTTAAATCCCAAATTGCCAAAGAAGTGCGTACCGAGCTACTTTCTAAAGGTATTTTGCCCGAGCAAATTACAGACGAACCTGCGACACACATTCAATCAACTGAAGATGACGATGTGGTATCTGATGACGAGATAACCGCATCAACATCAACCGAAAACCAAAGCAATCCAAGTCATACCAAGCTTGAACTTGCTGCTGCTTATACCGTTCAAGTTCAGTTCCAAGATCCGTACAGCTTATTGACAACGGTCAGCATTGAGTCTAAAGATGCATATTTTGCTTTATGTGATCAGTTATTTGAAAGAGCGTGTCATGCATTGCTTGAGTTGCCTTTATTTGCAGGCGTGGCAATGATTGACCAAAACCCATTCACCGAGCAAGGAGCATCAGTGACACTTTATGCCACGGATGATCATGCCAAAACAGCGGCAGCGGCGGCGCTACTTTCTCAGCTTTTATTGATGGTCAATGAAGTGGTATATCAAAAGCACCGTGAACTAAAACGCTTTGCCTTACCCATCAAGACCGTTACCAGTGATTCAGAATTGTCAGATGTTGCCAAATCCATCTTAACCATCCGCAAAGAAAAGTCACTGATTATTTTTGCAGAGGCTGGGCGTAATCAAGCCGCCATGTATATGACTTTATCCGCCATCACGCACCCAAGTACGGTACATGAACGAGATAGCCGAGAAGTTGTTGGAATGACGAGCGCCACTGCTGATCGACTAAAAATTGCACGAGATAAAACGCTACTTGGTGATGATAATGCTTGACAAAATATTCAATTCGCTTTATAAGGCTACAGTAAAGACCTGATTTTTATAAAGCGTCAGGTCGTATACAAATTTCAACGCACTGGGAGTCATTATGAGTAATATTAATGATGATTTTGATGATGATAATTTTGATGAAGATGCTGATGCCATTTTGGTTGATGAAAGTAAGACAAAACCCCTTGAAAAACGCCTAAAAATTGATGCTTTGCTTGAAGAGCAGCGTCTAAATAAGTTAAAGCGTGCGCTTGAGGATGGTGATGACTTTACCGAATTTGACGATTTAGATGATGATTTAGATGATGATTTTTAAACTCTAATTTTTTAAAATCTAAAGATTGTTTTGGATATAAATTAAGCTGTCATAATCACCTTTGGGCGACAATATTTGACCCACAATAGTAATGAGTTTGTTATGAATAAACAAGAATTGTTTGAGTATTTAGAATCATCAGCTAACGAAATGGGCTTAGATCCAATCGCAGCCCATGGATTTTTGACAGCGACTGTGGTGGGCAAGCCACTACCAAATTGGATATCGGCATTTTTTGAAGGTGCAGATGCGCAAGTGCCAGATGAGGTCAAATCAGCACTAAAGGCATGGCAACAAGCGTTGGTTGATACTCTAAAATCAGAGCAACCTATCGAGTTGCCCTTTGATGCCAGTGAAGAGGCGGAAGATTTTAGTGAAGATGGCGACTTGGCAGCATGGGCAATTGGTTTTGTTGATGCGATGTACTCGGATGAAAATGTGGATTGGTTTGATGATGCAGCGACCGAAGAAGATGTGGCGATGCTAACTTTACCGATGGTGTTATTATCAGGCATTGATGAAGAAATGGATGAAATGCGTGATGATGAAACCCTAGCCCAAATGGCAAATGCACTTGAAGATAATATCACAGAGCTGTTTTTATTATTTCACACCGATGACTAAGAACTCTTAGATCAGTTAGGCAGGGTGGGGACGGCTGTCTTTGCCCTGTTTTATTATCTTAAGATGATGAAATTACTATGATAAATCTAAGTCAATGCAGAGAATGGTCATGCAATTATCAAATTTAGAATACCTGCCTAACCATATCATCACCGAAAGATTGGATGTGGTTTACGGCAACACTGTGCGTAGTAAACATGTGGGCAAAGATTTTTTGTCAGGACTAAAAAACATCGTTGGTGGCGAGCTGACTGCTTACACAGAGCTTCTTGAAGAAGCACGCCAAGAAGCGATGAATCGTATGATTACCAAAGCACAAGTATTAGGCGCTGATGCGATTGTCGGTATTCGTTTTTCAACATCAAATATCACCGCAGGCGCATCAGAGCTTTTTGTTTATGGTACGGCGGTCAAAGTACAAAAGAAGTTTGATCCTTTTGGGCAAAGCTTAGATGAGTTGCCAGTAGGTTGATTTCTGATGAGCCTTGAAGAGTTTTTTGATAAAAAGCCTGATTTGGCTTGTTTTGGTTACCACTGGTTGGTATTTTGGTGCCCGTGCCGAGCGTGGTCATCTAAAAAGCTTGATGGCAGATGAGCAAAAATACCAGCACATCCAAGTCTCAAGTGAGTGTTTTTATGAACCCAAAGGTATCAATGAATCAATCTTGGTGGTTGGCAGTGTCGTAATTGCTCAGGATAAATTCAAACAGGTTGTAGCGGCGATGTTAAGCTTATTTGGCAAAAATTTAACCGTCTATGAGACGCTGCTTGACCGTGCTCGCCGAGAAGTGGTGCTGCGTGCTAAGCGTCAGGCGAATGATGCAGGCTGTCATGCGTTATATGGGTTAAGATTTGAGATGACCGAGGTGCAAGGTGGTGTTGAGATATTGGCTTATGGTGTGGCAGTTAAGTGATGCGTAAGTTCGCTTAAATCATCAGAACACTCTGCCAAACAATTTTTTATAATATCAAGTGGCAGACTTTTGAAATTTTGTAGATGATATTGGGTTTGAGCATGGGTAAATTTTCTTTGGTTTAATGTTATCGTTTGATTGAGAATTGAAAACCCTTGAAATTCTAATTTCAAGGGGTTTATATTTGGTAGGCGTAAACGAAACCGAACTAAAAAAATTATTTTATTATTTTCAATAACTTATAAACACCTAAAATTTTTTATACCAACAAATATACCAACAATTTAAAAAGTAACCCCCATTTTTGGCTAAAAACCAATCAAATTTGACTGGCATGCTTTGGGGCGTTCTCGTACTGCTCGCAAAAGTCATTTTTTAACCACGCTAAATAGGCAAAAATCTCTCGCTCTCGATACTGGTCACAAAAGTCTTTTTTATAATGTTCAAATACTCCTTCACTGCTCCAAAAAATACACCAACGGCAGGCGTGAATTTTGGTTTTTAAATCTAAAATTACCGTCGTGAATTGTTTCTAAAATTACATAAAATTACCGTTTTTTTTTGGAAAAAAATAAAAATTCCTGTATCTGTATTTTTTATGGTGTACTTGGTGTACTTGGTGTACCGACCTTATGTGGTATGGCTTTGACGATTTTAAAAATGGTGTACATTGCTAAAAAAATGGTGTAAGTTACACCATTTTATAAAAAAGCAAAAAACCCATAATAAAATCATGGGTTTTTTATGTTAATTTATGTTGCTATGGCTCATTGTCCAAATACGCCATAATTTCTTGTTCTATGGCATAAAATAACTGCCTTTCGCCATTTATTTTCTTTTGGTATTTGTTTCGGTGATTTGACTTGGTAAGATTGACCGATTTTAGCATTTCATAGGCTTGCTTGGTCGGTAGTGGTTCGCTGACTTCGCTAAACCCTGCACTTGTGAACAAGTAAAGGCGGTTTTTCTCATCAATAAAGCCTAGAAAATTGGGCTTGCCATCCGTCCAGTTATTTTCTAGGTTTCCAGCTTCATGTCTTAGGCTTGTCATGCGTGAATACTGGTGTCGCTCTATGGTGTGTGTGATACGCTCCACTAGGGCGGTTAATTCCAAATCGCCATGCTTGCCATGTGTGGCTAACCAATCATCAAAACACGCCTTGACCGCCCGTGTGGCTTGTCCTGCCTGCCAATCGGTTACCCCTGCGACTGTGGCAAGCTCGCCCACGCCTGCAACGATAGCAAAGTGTTTGCACACTCTCATCGCCTGACTGCTTAGCCCATCATACAAATTGGTAAAATCATGGATAAAGGCTTTAAGCTGTGCCAAATAGTCATGGGTGGTAAGATAATCAAGCCATGCAATCCCTGCCGTGCTGTGATAGCGTTTGGCATTGTCTCGCAAATGCTCGGCTAACTCATGACCATTTTTAAACCCTGCTAGGCTGTCAAACATGCCGTATTTTGCTTCGGCATTGATGTGAGCTAGGCGTACCGCTTGCCCTGCCTTTATGGTTTGCCCTACTTGCTTTAAAATGCCATCTAAGGTGGTTTCGCCCGTGGATAGGTAGGCAATCCGCCATTTTTTGCTGGGGCGTGTGGTGGTGTCTTTGTTCATGCGTGTTTTGCCTGTGCCATTGCCCAGCATATACACCACATTGCCTACTTGCTTAGGCTCGCACTCGCCCAATTCATCAAGGGCTAAAAAGCCATCATTATGTAGGCTTGCTACGCTCTCCATGCCGTTGCCTGTGGCTTTCCATGTGCGGACAAACTCACCTGTGCCCCACACGCTTGCCCCCATGTGTAGGGCAAGCGATTTGCCCATACTGGACGCTCCTACAAAATGAAAACCTAGGCTATCTGCACCCAATGGCTCTAATACCGCCCCTGTGAGTGATACACACAATGCAAAAGCTAAGCGGTTATGATTGATACAAGGGCGTGATATATTCTCTTGCCATTCATTCAATGTGCCTTTTTCACGATAGCCATGTTCCATCTGCTCGGCTTGTAATACCACGCCATCGCCCCAAATGCGGTGTGGTAGGGCGTATGCCGTGCCGTGCCATCCTACATTATCCACGCACAAAAGTTTATTGGTACATGGGTGAAATTGGATATAGGCGGTTAATAGGGCTTTGGCTTTGGCGGTTGTGCCAATAACAAGTCCCATACTGGCAAGCGGTTTTAGGTACTCTCGCCCATCGCCCATAAGCAGGGCGTTTGGCATCGCCCATGTCTTTGTATTGCCGTCTAGGTCGGTAAATCGTAACAACTTACCCCAATTACCGCTTGTCTTGTCTCGTGTTTGTCCGTCAATGTACAAGGCGTTGGATAAAAATAGCTCGGTGGTGTGGTCGGTGTCGCTGTTTAGTTTGCTATAAAACAACTTGCCATCTTTGATGACAAAATGACCGCCCAAATAGGGATAATCAAGCTCTTTGATGATTTGGGTGTCTGTATCATTGCCCTTTATTCGCTCTATGGTACTCTCCACGGGGTCTAGGCAGGCGTGTATCTCTACATTGGGTAAGGTGCCTATTTTATCTTGTAGCTCGTCTGCTTGGTGTTTGCCTATGGGCAAAATTAGGCGGTGCGTTTTGCAAAAGGCTTTGGCAACTTTATCAATATTGCCAAATGCCATAAGCACACAAAACCGCTCGCCCATCTCTTTTAGGGCAAAAGACAAATCTAAGGCGGTAAATAAATCATTTACTAGGTAAGCACAATCCGCCCCCAAATCGCCAAACACGCCTGCCCCAACCTTTTCACGGTGGTTTAGCAAATAGGGCTTGGACGGCTTTAAAATCGCCAAATTAACCGCTTGCCCTTTGGGGTTTTTGACAATCATACCTAGATTATTGGCGGTGTTGGTGGCGTTAATGTCATCATCAATCCACACAAAGGATTTGGGGGATAGCTCCCCCATGCCTTGATAGATGTCGTTAATTTGGTCGGTGGTGGCAGGCGTGTAGGTTTTGATAAGTTCGCCAATGGTGTTAATCTCGCTCATGCTTGCCCCCCCCATCATTTGTGCCACTTCTAAATGTCCGCCATGCCAAGGTTTTGATGGTGTGGTTTGTCTGTTAATCAGCTCTTTGACTGCAATGTCTTTCATTCGCCGCCCCATGTATCAACATTAAAGCCATGGAGTGGTTTCCATGAAATTGGTTTTAACTCAAAATCATCTTTTGAAATGGCTTGCAAGTGCATTAGAATATGAAAGGCTTTATCATAGGGATAGCTATGAACTACCCCTAACGGTGCTAATAACTCACCATTGTGATGGATTGCGTATAACGGTTGGTAAAAAATACCATCTTTAAAATAACCGTCTTTATATTCGCAATAATTAGGCTGATACCTTTGGGCTGTTACTTTTTGATTGTGATTGGCTGTGATGTTTGTATTCATTGGAATACTCCTTGTAAGTTTTGAGTAAAAAACCCTGTTATAGGGCGGTGTGGTCTCACTCTCGGTATTACAAGAAACCGCTTTACATATTCGCCTAATGGCTTATTTTGTAATATCAACCACACCATAAGGGGGAAACGCACCAATCCGCTTTTGGCGGTGTGGTGGTCGGTATATGATAGGTTTACGCCTGAACCAATGCCATGTTGGGCGGTGTTTTGGCATAAAAAAAGCCAATTTAAACCGCTTGGCGTAACGGCTTGTAATTTTTGAAAGAGAACGCCATTTTGTCGTATTTCAGTTATTTTATCAAGTGAAATTATTTCACTCAATTTTAATTTACATTGAATTTCATTCATAGTAAAATACTCCTGTTTTGTGATATTCCCCCTTGCAAAGATTGGCAAGGGGTTTTTTTATTGCTCTAAATTCGCCTGTAATGCGTTTTGGGGCGGTTTTGGGTTTGGGTGGTGTCTTTGCCTATGGTGGGGCTTGGACGGCTTAAAAAGGGGTTTTTATGGCTTTGCATGGGGTGGTTTCTCAAATGGGCGTTTATGGCTCTTCATAGGGTTGTTTATCATTCATGTGATTGATGATTTTATCAAGCTGTTTGGCATGAATATCTAGGCGGTTTGTGATTTTGTCTAGCACATCCGCCACACTTCGGTTATTGCTTGCTTGGCTGATTTTGCCCAGTAGCTCGGTTGAGGTGTGTAGGTCTTGGGATAGTTTGGTTAAATACGCTTTTATCATGGTTTATGCTCTGTGTTGTGATTTTCCTAGTTTTGTGGAAATGAATTTCAAGTTTTTTCAAGTTGGGGCGGTACGCACCATTTGGCAGTTATCCCATTTTTTCACAAATCTGCGAAAAAACCCTATTGGATAATCAATAAATGCGGTTCATCTATCACTTCTTGGATATATCCGCCATGTTCTCGTAACACGCCTGCCATTTCTTTTAATTCTTGACTGGCGTTAAAGTTTATTGGGTTACCGTCTTGTCCCATGAGTTTGGCTGTTAGGTTTATCATCTGTGCCATGGCTTCGTTTTTGTCTGCATGGGCGTTTAATACATCCACGACTTGGCTAAGGTAATTGATAAATTGTTGGTTCATAATTTATACTCCAAATGGTTTAATCTCGCCTGCCTTAACTTTGGCAATGTAGATTTTATCCAACCAATAGCAGGCGTGGCGTTTGCCGTTGGCGTTCTCTACGGTCTTTGACAAAATGGGTACACCAAAATGCCGTCTAAGCTCGCCTATTCGCTGTGATAAGGAAAAGCACCCAAACAGATTAAGGGCGGTTATGGGCGTGATTGTTGCCCCTGTCATTAGGTGGTTATAGATGTCTTGGCGTTGGCTCATGCTTCCCCCTGTGCTTGTAACCATGCATGGATGTCTTGGTTTCGCCATACCGTGATGGTAGGGCTTAGTTTGATAGGCTTGGGGAATTTGCCTTGTCTTACCCATGCCCAAACGGTGCTTTTACCAATGGGGATAAATGGCAGTAGCTGACTTAATCGGCTCATGCCGTCATGGGGTAGGGTGGTGGGATTGGATTGGGTCATTTGATACGCTCCTAGATGGCGATGGATTTAGGGCGTATTTTAGGCGGTGGATATACCGTTACGACAATACCGTAAGGTGTTACAGTACGAACCGTTACGGTGGTTTTAAACAACAAAAAACCCTTGCAATGCAAGGGCTGTAAACCATAACGGTAAAAGTTTATTTTCGGTCTTGGTGGCGTATGATTTTATCAATCCATAACGCTTTGCTTGGCTCTATGTTTGGATAATTATCCATAATCCATGCTTGAATAAATTGCTGTTTTGGCGGATTGTTAGGGTCTTGCCAATGGGTGGCTATCACATCATTAAGAGCCATTAAAGCGGTGTTGGTGTGGCTATTCTGTTGGTTTACGCCTGCCCCTTGATTGGCTCGTAACTCTGCAATCAGTTTGGCTTGTTCTGCTATGATGGTATCTTTGGCTTGTTCTGTATGTGTAGGTTGGTTAAATATGTTATCAAGCTCAATTTTTGGCACTAAAAAAATTAATTTTGCCATATTACTTTCAACATCTAAAACATACTCCGTATGGCTTTTAAATGATTTATATTGATAATAATCATCTGTATTTAGTCTTTCAAATAGAGAGGGGTTGCTAACACCATGTAATTCTAACCGCTTATCATTTAGCCAAGCATTTATCATATTTTCAGAAAATATGAACGCCTCTTTACATTTAGATTTGTTTGTTAAAATCTGTCTGTTGCTTTCATCTGATAAATCATAAGCAAACCCAACAAAGGTAAAAACTGGTGTTATCTTATCTTCAAAAATCAAACTTTCCATAAAGTCATGAAATATGTATCTGTCATAATTTTCCGTAAGAATATTAAGATCACAAACGCCCTTATCTCTTAGATACTCAGCAATGTCTTCAACATCTAAGAACTTCTTATGGTCATAAATTGCCATACGCTACACCTTTACGAAAAATCCACACCTTAACAAATAAGATAGCAGGCGTGGCGGTCTAAGGTGTAGTAAATAACCGCCTTTCGGCTCATGACTTCCTAGCCTGCTAAAACTGTGTTAGATGTCATCAAAATAATTATTTTTTGACAATCTAAAATCATCTAAATTTGACTGACCAAATAAACCAACTTCAATCCGCCATTGATACGGATAAATCCCAATCGCTCATAATATTGGGCTAACTGCTCATCTTTGGCATCTATCATGGCGAACACTACACCGCTTTGGGTGCTGACGCTCTTAATGCGTTCTAGGGCGTTTTTAATGGCGTGTTTTGATAGCCCTTGCCCTTGATAATTCTTGCTTACCCCAATCCGCCCAATGATGACAATGGGAATTTGTTTGGGATAGCCTTTTATGGCGGTGTTGTCAAAATGGGCGTTGGATAGGGTGTAAAACACCTTGATAACGCTATCATCTGCCAATACATGAACCCTTGCCATGCCCTTTTTGTGGTGTTGGCTTGCCATTGTCTGTAAATAGCGGTTAATGTCATCTTGCCCACAATCAAAGGCGGTGCGGTCGTGGTGCTTGTCTAATGGCTCAAACATGGCTATCCCCAAACAACAAGGCTCTTGCCTTTGGGCTTTGTGCTGGTGGGTTATCCAATAGGTTCATCAAATGCCGTGTTTCATCATCGGTTAGGCGGATTTCATCACCATTTAAGCCGTGTTGGTCTAATACCTGCCAAATATCATCATAATCTTTGGTAAGCATTTCTTGCACCGTTAAACCCTGCTCATGGGCTTTGGCAATGATAGCTTGTTCTATGTGTGGTGGTAAATCAATAATCATGGTTAATCCTTAATGATGTTTTAACAACGCTTTGATGATTGCCTTGTCTTGGTCGTTATCAATTTGCCAAATCTCGCTAACCTGCTCGCCTTTTTGTAGCAGTTCAAGCGATTTTTGATACATGGTGGTTAAGATAAAATGGCTCATGCTTACGCCCATTTGTTCGCTTGCCTGCTCAATCACGGCTTTGGCGTGGGGCGTGGTTCTTATGCTGATACGCTCGGTAGCTTGCATGGGGTTACCCTTTTGTGTGTTTGGTGTGTGTACATTATAAATCTAATTTTACCAACAATCAAGCTCTAACCCTTGGTTTACAAGCCTTTGCCAAAAATGGTGTAACTTACACCATGTTGTACACCACTTTTTTGATGATTTACACCATTTTTTTACCCCTAAATCCTTATAAATAAAGGCTTATACACCAGTTACACCATAATTTTTAAAAACTCAAAACTCAATTTTTTCACCCCTGCCAATTTGACAAGAAAAAGCCCCAAATTGGGGCTTGTGGTGTTGCATTTATTGTAACTGCATGATTATCTTAGGCTTTATTGTTGGTGGGTGTTGCATACCAAATCCGCCCATTCATTCATCATCTGTATGCGATAGGGCAAATGCTCCGCCCCATTGTATGCCATGCTTACTTTATCGGCTTTGGCGTGGGCTAGCTGTAATTCTATGCACTCATGATTATATTGCAATTCATGTAACTTGGTGCTGGCAATGCCCCTAAATCCGTGTCCTGTCATTCGCCCTTGATAACCCAAACGCTTTAATGCCTGTGTTAGAAAATTTTCGCTTACTGGGTGTTTGGTCTTGGTGTTAAAAAATACATAGTCATCATTTAACCCCATTTGTTTAATTTGGTGCAAAATCTCTATGGCTTGTGGGGCAAGTGGGACAATGTGAGGCTTTCTCATTTTCATACGCTCGGGCGGTATTCGCCATAGGCGGTTATCCCAGTCAATTTCTGACCATGTCATAAAACGCATTTCTATGGTACGAACAAAGGTAAGGCATATAAATTTAAAAGCAAGTTTGGTTAATGGCTCGCATGTGGACTGTTCAACATGGGTAAAGAATTGGGGCAATTCGTGAAATTCTAGGCGTGCAAAGTGTTCTTGTTTTCGCTTGGTTAGGCGTTTTTCAAGTCTGTCCGTTGGTGGTAGGCGGTCATATAACCCCTTATCCCTAGCATGGCGGAATATCGCCCCCATTTGCCTAATGGCTCGTTTTGCCATGTCATATGCCCCACGCTTTTCAATGCGTTTGGCAATGTCTAGTATCATGGTTGGGGTAATGGCGTTTATGTCTAGGTGGGCGATATGTGGGGCGATGTCGTTTGTGTATTGGCTCAAATCTCGCTTGTGTGTGCCAATAGCTACGGTATATTTACCCTTGTTGTTTGGGTGTTTTGGGTCTCTTTGGGTGTGGTAGTCGCTTGCCATATCCCCAAATAGCACCGCATTGGGCTTGGCGGTTTTGGGGTCTATGCCCTGCTTTAATTTCTCTTTTATCTCTAAGGCTTGTAGGCGTGCCTGTTGTAGGCTGATGGTGGGGTAATCCCCCAATGTGATGTTGGTTTGCTTGCCATGATAGCGATAAGCCATAACCCACTTTTTAGCCCCTGTATGTCTTACCCATAATTGTAAGCCGTTGCTGTCTGAATGCTTATCGGGTCTGTTTGGGGTGCATTTATCAGACGGTTTAAGTCGTCTTATGGCGGTATCTGTTAGCATGGTTTTACCCTAAGTGTTGGTATAAGGATTTTTATACCAACAAATATACCAACAAAAAATATGGCTTTCAATGGATAGTCATAGACTACCAAAGACAACAAAAGGGGCTAAAAGCAAGAAAAATAAAGGGCTATCGCATGGTTGTGGATAGCCCTAGATTGTTGTTTGGTAGGCGTAAACGGACTCGAACCATCGACCCCCACCATGTCAAGGTGGTGCTCTAACCAACTGAGCTATACGCCTGTATAATAGGACGCTATTTTACCAAATTTTTTATAGATTGCAAGCATTTTTTATCATTAATTTCATTTTTTTATTTGAATACTGATAAATATCAATCGGTGTCTTAAATGGATGGTTGGGTCGCTCTTGAACCAATTTGGGAACCAAATAACCTGGTAAGGCTTCAAGCAACTGCCAATATAGCCCAACAGCGTCATGAATATCGATGTCAAAGTGCGCCGCCCCTTGAACCTTATCAAGTATGTGCAGATAGTAGGGTAGGATTCCAGCACCAAACAGATCTTGATTAAGCTTACTTAAAGTCTGAATGTCATCATTGATGCTGGCAAGTAGCACACTTTGATTTAATAAAGTTGCACCTGCATCTTTGAGCTGTTTGGTTTTAGCGATCAATTGATCATCAATTTCATTGGGGTGATTGATGTGCAGCACAATCACGATATTTTTTTGATAATGACGAATCAGTGCAATGAGCTCATGATCCACACGGTTAGGTAATACCACAGGCAGGCGAGTGTGAAGTCGCACCGTACGAATGTGACCAATGGCAGTAATCTTATCCAACCAAAGCTTAAGTCGCTTGTTGTTTAGGCTCAAAGGATCGCCACCGCTTAAGATTACCTCATTAACTTCTGTGTGCTTGGTGATGTAATCCATCACTTCATCCATTTCATGCGTGCTTGGTTGATTGGCATGATAATCAAAATGCTGGCGAAAACAGTAGCGACAATGTACCGCACATGCACCCGTCACGGTCAGCAGGACACGAGATTGATATTTGTGCAATAAACCTTTGATGGGGTTGTGATTATTTTCATCCAAAGGATCGGTACTATAGCCATCAACGGTCATCCTTTCTCGTCCATCGGGAAGCACTTGGCGTAAGAGCGGGTCATGAATATCGCCTTTTTTCATTTTTTTGATAAAGGCGTGCGGTACTCGTAAACCAAACTGCTTGGGCGTATGTGAATGAGCCTGTTTTGGTAAATCAAGCAGCGTAAATAAAGTATCCAAATCGCTGACCGCTGCTGATAGCTCGGCTTGCCAATCTTGAAAATCATCAGATGAGTCAGCGTGATAAATTTTTTTTGTAGAAATCATGGTTTTATTTTGACAAAAATTACTAAAACTTTATATAATGAAGTGTTACGCTGCATTATAGCGTATTTTTTAGATGATGATTTAAATTTTAACTGAGCGATGCTCTGATTGACAACTGGCAGGTAAATAATGGCAAGTTTTTCTACAAATGATTTTAAAGCAGGCTTGAAAGTGATGTTGGATGGGAATCCATGTTCCATCCTTGAAAATGAATATGTGAAACCAGGTAAAGGTCAAGCTTTTAACCGTGTTAAGTTGCGTAATCTACGCACAGGCAAAGTGCTTGAGCAGACTTTTAAGTCAGGCGATTCACTTGAAGGTGCTGATGTGGTGGATGTGGAAATGAACTATCTATACAACGATGGCGAATTTTGGCATTTTATGCACCCTGAGACTTTTGAGCAATTGCAAGCAGATAAAACCGCAATGGGTGATGCTGCACAGTGGCTAAAAGAAAATTCAAATGCGTTATGCACTTTGACGCTATTTAATGGTGCGCCGCTGTCGGTCACACCACCAAACTTTGTAGAGCTTGAAATCGTTGAAACTGACCCAGGTGTTCGTGGTGATACCTCAGGTGGTGGCGGTAAGCCTGCACGCCTTGAAACAGGTGCAACCGTGCGTGTCCCATTGTTTGTTCAGCAAAATGAAGTGGTGCGTGTAGATACGCGTACTGGCGAATATCAAACACGCGTAACCGCCTGATTGATCGCCATCTGATTAAGCAGTGTTCTTTTGAACACTGCTTTTTTATTGAAACAGTCTTGAGATTTAAGCTTGGTACGCTTATTTTGTGCAACATACTTTGTGTAATATCATAAAAATTTAATATCGCTGACAAATCATCAGATAAACCAAACAGAATGATTGATAATCTACTTATGACAAGAGATGACAAAAAACCTGCATAATGTTAAACTACTATGACACATTTTGAAATAATTTTGTCGGTTTTGACTGAGAATTATAACGAGAATAATTATGACAAAACTCTACCAAAGAACGGTAGCCAAAGCAATCACAGCAACAGGTATCGGACTACATAGCGGCAAAAAAGTGACACTCACTTTGTCGCCTGCCAAGCCTAATACAGGTATCATATTTGAACGCACCGATATTGGTGCAACAGTTCCAATGGCAGCCGAGCTTGTACAAGATACCATGATGTCATCTAATTTGGTTTTGGGAGATGCTAGAATTGGTACGGTTGAGCATTTATTATCAGCCATTGCGGCTTATGGGCTTGATAATTTAATCATTCAAGTGGATGCAGCAGAGATTCCGATTATGGATGGTTCGGCGGCACCTTTTTTGTATCTGATTGATCAAGCAGGTATCACTGAGCAAGATGAACTCAAAAAATTCATTAAAATAATTTCACCGATTGAAGTAAATGATGGTGACAAATGGGCACGCCTTGAGCCTTATGATAAGGGCTTTTTGCTAGATTTTGAGATTGATTTTAATCATGCCGCCATCGCTGCTACTGAACAAACAACACAGCTTGATTTTAATACTGCAAATTTCGCCGCAGAAGTGGGGCAGGCGCGTACTTTTGGCTTTCTAAAAGACATAGAATATCTGCAAAAAAATAATTTGGCACTGGGCGGTAGCTTGGATAATGCTGTCGTACTTGATGAGAATTCTGTGGTCAATCAAGATGGCTTACGCTATCCCAATGAATTTGTCCGCCATAAAATGCTAGACGCTGTGGGCGATTTATTTGTGATTGGACACCCTTTACTTGCGAAGTTTTCTGCTTATAAATCAGGGCATGCACTGAATAATGCACTGATCCGAGCGGTATTAGTGGATAAAAGTTGCTATGAAATTGTAACATTTTATGACAAAAAATCTTGTCCAATTAATTATGTAGCTGCTGTTTAGCTAAAGTGTCATTGAGTAAGCAAAGGTCAGAATATTTTAATGATTTGGCAAGGTTTTTGTAAGGTAATAGACACAGTTTGGTTTTTTGTATCATATTGATGTTAACCTCACCCAACACCCAATCGTAAGTTACGGATTGGGTGTATTTTTGAGTTTATAAAAAACCAAACTCCTAAAAATACTTATTAAGATGGCAGATACATTGATGATTTTATAAGGATTGGTAACCAAAATTTTATTAAATAAAACCAGCTATCTACACAAAGTTAATGGATTTAATTTACAAAAAATTACAAAAATAGTTGGCTATTTGCGATTTAAAACCTAAGTTTATACAAAATTTTTTCGGATAAACTCTTTAAATTTAATTAATAAAATTATTTTTTAGAATCGGTATTTGTCCTTGCAAGTTGCGTCAAAGCTTGATTTAAGCGTTCATTTTGTGTGACAAATTGTGCGGTCTGTGTTATCATTTGTCTTGTGTTTTCGCTTAGGATCTTTTTTAAATTATCTGGGCGAGCGTCTGATTGCACCAATTTTGGCGAAGTTGTCTTTGATGAGACAATCAGCTTGATTGATTGTAACTGGCAAAAACGCTGATCATAAGTGCGTAAAGCTTGAATACAACTTTCCATCATATATCGTGCGTGATTGGCAGCGGTTGGCGAACTCATTGCAAGAGTAATCTCCACCGATGAGACATTAACCACTTGGCAGGCTGACAGTATCTCATTGGGCAATAAACCTGCCCATGCTTGACGAATTAGCTGTGTGTGGTGTTGCAGATGATGATACCGATGCAACAAATGTTTTGGAATAGCAGCACCAGCAGCCGCTTGTTTTTCGATACGGCTGGCAAGATGATTGGGTCGACGAATTTTAGTGACTAAGTCATTGATGGGAATGGTTTTTGTATAATCAGACATAGCTTACCTAAATAATAAAAAGATCTATGGACATGGTGTCCGCAGAGTAAGTGTATCACGCCTTTTGAGGAAATGGTAATCTCACCTTAATAAGATATCATTTTTCTAGCGTACTAAGGATGTATGCTGTGTGCCACAAGCTTTAATCAAAACCAATCAAATGTATGCCGATGAAGTGATGCAATGGGGCTAATCATCCACCAACTAACCCATGGGATGAACGCTGTCTGTGATAGTAATGCCAAGCAAGCTTTTGAAGTATGAGGAATCTAAATGAAACGAGTATTTTGGCTACTGTCAGCTGTCAGTCTGACCGTTGCACAATCAAGTGCGGCACAAAGTGCGTATTCAAATAGCTCTACCCAAACCTCTTATGTGGCCAGTATCCCAGACGATATTGACAGCGTCATTAATGATTTGATAGCAAACAGCCAAAATGCTCAAGCTCATGCTTATCATCAACCTACCAGCACAGCCACTATCCAAAACTTCAGCACCAATTTTCAATCACCAGTTTCTGCGGTTGAACGCTTGACGGCAAGCAGTGCTCCAAGTGTCGCTGCTGCTGTGGCATCTCGTGCTGCACTGGGTCGGTCGGTGGGGCGGTGTGCGTTATATGTGCGTAAAGCATTACAATCTGCAGGTTATGAATTTACACCGCAGCCTTCCGCTTATCAATATGCACATGGCACACTGGCAAGTGCAGGATTTACAAAATTGAATAATAGCAATTATGTACCACAAGTTGGTGATATTGCTGTATTTAATCGTACTGCAAAAAACCCACACGGTCACATTCAGATTTATGACGGCAGCCAATGGGTATCAGATTTCCGCCAGCCAAAATTTAGCCCATATAGCCAGCATAATGGCTACAGTGTATGGCGTGATGCTCGTTATAATGATGCTTCTGCAAATACAGGTATTATGCTTGCTCTAAACGAACAATAGTCTGTTTATTTTGGATATGACAAAAGCCCAGTTAAGTTAAACTGGGCTTAGTTTTTTATTTAAAATAATGTTAAATCATTAATCAATAGCTTACAACCAACATGAACGCTCATGAAAATTAGGCGGGTTGGTATGCTTAATGGCGTAATAAACCGCAACAGATGCTTTGTGGATGATTGGGTATAAAATGGCCGTTAAATTAAATTGACATTCACCAAGCTTAAGGGCTTGGTTGTGATGACGAATATGAAATGTTAAAACATAACCATCATCAAGTACAGCGATGTGTCGTATGGATAAAGTATGCTGAGTGTCTGCCAAAGGAGGCATCTGATTGGGCGTGCGATAGCCATCAAATCGGTAGATATTATAGCATCCATTGATGGCAAGATTTGTCTCAATATAGTGGCTTGAGTACTTTTGTGCCAAAAAACATTCAAAGCATTCAGACTGCCATAAATAATCAGCACGCTGCATTAAGACATTTTTGGTTTGTTTGTCAAAAATGTCTTGGGTGTAGGCAGTTTTTTCAACAAAAAATCCTACTTCAACAGCATCAGTGATTTGGGCGATATAGGCGTATATTTTAGGCGGTACTAATCGATTATCTGGTCTATTATCTAATCTGACAGTATCATCATAAGCACTACTATCGGTGATGGCTGTTAGCTGATAAATAAAAAAATCATTTGGCAAAAACCGTTTGACTGTCGCCGCCATCGCCTGATGTAATGTTTTAAGACTCACCGAACCGTTTATAATCCAAATCGTGCTAAATTAGATAGCTTGGGATTGGGTTTGGCGTTGGTACGCAGAAGCAGCACCATGCGTCCGATATGGTGAATGACCTCAGACTCAGTAGCATCGGCAATGGCAGCTACATATGCTTTTCTGTCATCAGCTGTACCAGCAGGGATTTTGATTTTGATGAGTTCATGATCGGTTAATGCACGAGCGACTTCTTCGATGACGCTGGGAGTAACACCATTACCACCAATGGTGACAACTGGATTTAGATGATGGCCAATGCCTCGCAGGGCTTTAATGTCTTGTAATTTTGCGTTTTTATTCATAAGTATTCCAAAATTACCAATGATAAATGGTAGTGATGAATGAGTGAGAAATAATTACGCTATTATAGCAGAATTTCACCAAATTTGTTGTCAATAATGGTAAACTAGTCGATTGGATTATAAATGAATATGATTAATTTTTATGGCAACACGAATTAAAAATAAAAAATTGTCTAAATCTAGCCGTGCTTGGATGAAAGAGCATATTGATGACTTTTATGTGCAAAAAGCTCAAAAAGAAGGCTATCGAGCCCGAGCTGCTTATAAGCTTCTTGAAATTAACGAAAAAACAGGTCTGATTAAAAAAGGTATGACAGTTGTGGACTTAGGTTCAGCACCAGGCAGCTGGTCACAAGTGGCAGGTCAGCTTGTTGGTGATGCAGGCACACTGATTGCATCAGATATTTTGCCAATGGATACCCTTGAAAATGTCATTTTTATTCAAGGCGATTTTCGTGAAGAAGCCGTTTTTAACCAAATTATGAACGAAGTTGGTGGGCGTGCTGTGGATGTGGTATTATCGGATATGGCACCAAATACCTCTGGCATGGCTGCGGTGGATCAGCCTCGTATGATGTATTTGTGCGAACTTGCGGTGGATTTTGCGTTGAAAGTGTTGCCAGTAAGGGGTGCATTAATTATGAAGGTGTTTCAAGGCGAAGGCTCTCAAGAGCTGCGTGCTCAGATGCAAAAGCAATTTAGCAAAATTAAAAGCATTAAGCCTGCCGCCTCTCGCCCACGCTCAAAAGAGATGTTTTGGGTGGCAATTAAATAAATCAATCATAGAGTTTACTTGAAATAGATAAATTCATCAATATATTATATACAATTAATCAGCATTGGGTGGATTAATCCCCAATATCCATAAGCTAAGGATGAGAAAAGTTTGAGCGACATGGTGAAGAATACCTTATTGTGGCTGGCGATCATCGGTATCGTGGTTGTGATTTTTAGCAATCTTGATAGCGGTAAAGCTGATGCCGATATGATGAATTATTCGGCATTTGTGACCGCAGTGTCACAAGGCGAAATTAAAGATGTAAAAATCAGTGGCGAAGAGATTACTGGCACTAAAGTCAATGGTTCTGAATTTGAGACAGTACGCCCTGAAATTACTGACAATGAATTGATGCCACTACTGCGTGAGCATAATGTTGAAGTTCAAGGTACACTACCTGAACGCCAAGGCATTGGCATGCAGCTTCTGATGGCAGCATTCCCAATTCTCTTAATTGTCGGTTTGTTTTGGCTTATCATGCGAGGCATGAGCGGCGGCGGTGCTGGTGGCGGCATGGGTGGTCGTAACCCAATGAGTTTTGGTAAATCCAAAGCCAAAATGCTGTCAGAAGATCAAGTCAAGGTGACTTTTGCTGATGTGGCTGGCGTTGAAGAATCCAAGCAGGAAGTTGCCGAGATTGTTGATTTCTTAAGAGATCCAAGCAAATTTACTAAGTTGGGTGCAACCATTCCTCGTGGTGTTTTAATGGTTGGCCCTCCAGGGACGGGTAAAACTTTGCTAGCCAAGGCAATCGCAGGTGAAGCCAAAGTACCGTTTTTTAGTATCTCAGGTTCAGACTTCGTTGAGATGTTTGTTGGGGTGGGTGCAAGCCGTGTGCGTGATATGTTTGAACAAGCCAAAAAAAATGCACCTTGCATCATCTTTATTGATGAGATTGATGCTGTGGGTCGTCATCGTGGTTCAGGCATGGGCGGTGGTCATGATGAGCGTGAACAAACCCTAAACCAACTGCTGGTTGAAATGGATGGCTTTGAAGGTAATGATGGCGTCATTGTCATTGCTGCTACAAACCGTGTCGATGTTTTAGATAAGGCGTTGCTACGCCCTGGTCGTTTTGACCGTCAAGTCTCAGTTGGCTTGCCTGACATCAAAGGCCGTGAGCAAATTTTGATGGTGCATTTAAAAAAATTACCTGCGACCATCGGCGTGGATATCAATGCTTTGGCACGAGGTACGCCTGGATTTAGCGGTGCTCAGCTTGCCAATTTAGTCAATGAAGCCGCCTTATTTGCTGCCCGCCGAAATAAAGACAGCGTTGATATGCATGACTTTGAGGATGCCAAAGATAAGCTGTTTATGGGACCTGAACGCAAATCGATGGTACTTCGTGAAGAAGAACGCCGTGCAACAGCGTACCATGAAGCAGGGCATGCATTGGTGGCAGAGCTGTTACCTGGTACGGACCCTGTACATAAAGTTACCATCATGCCTCGTGGTTGGGCTTTGGGTGTGACTTGGCAATTGCCTGAACAAGATGCGATCAGCAATTATAAAGATAAAATGCTTAATGAAATCTCCATTTTGTTTGGTGGGCGTATCGCCGAAGAAATCTTTGTAAACCGCAAATCAACTGGCGCATCTAATGACTTTGAGCGCGCTACCAAGCTTGCCCGTGCCATGGTAACTCGCTACGGCATGTCAGATGAGTTGGGGGTGATGGTCTATGAAGCAGAAGAGCATGGCGGTTATTTTGGCGGCAGCACCCGCACAATCTCAGAGGCAACACAGCAAAAAGTTGATGACGAAATTCGCCATATCTTGGAAGCTCAGTATGGTGTTGCTTATCAGCTCATTGATGAAAATCATGACAAAATGCATGCCATGGTTGAAGCACTTATGAAGTGGGAAACCATCGATCGTGAGCAGCTATTACAAATTATGGCAGGTGAGACACCTCGTGAACCCAAGAACTATCAGCACATCGTGCAGACACCTGTGGCAGCCGAAGAACCTGCCGATGACGATGCTTTACCGCCGCCATTGCCAGTGTGATAGCCTGATTAAAATCATGAGCAAAATCTCCAAAGTATCTGCTTTGGAGATTTTTTATACACATTTTTTATTTTGAACTTAGTTTATAAATGTTCACCAAAGTACTTGATTTTTTTTGCGTTTGGGTTTAGTCTGTATGGCAAAGAAATGCATTGAGTTTATTTATGTCAAATTTCATTAGCAATCAATATTATCGTACTAAAGCAGCATTTGGATTGACAAATACTTTATTAAATGGTTTTCAGATGCTTTATGAATCAAAGGCATATCGCTCTGATGTACCACGCAATCGATTGATGCCCTATGTACAAAAATTTTGCCAAAAAATGGCAAATTCATTTGGTGTAACTGTGATTCAAATTGAGCCAGTTCCACAAAGGCACGGGCTTTGGGTCAGTAATCATGTCTCTTGGCTTGATATTCCTGTGGTGGGCAGTGTTGCACCTGTCTTTTTCTTGTCTAAGGCTGAAATTGGTAAATGGCCAATTTTTGGACGCTTGGCAAAAGCAGGTGGCACGCTTTTTATTCAGCGAGGCTCAGGAGATGTGGGTTCGGTGAGTGATCAGATTGCAGAGTTTTTGAGTGAGGGGTCATCGGTCATTTTTTTCCCTGAGGCGACAACGACAGATGGTAAGCAGATTAAGAAAATTTATGGTAAATTATTAAAAGCTGCTATTGATACCAACTTACCAATCTGCCCAATGGTAATTGCATATGTGGATAAAGAAGGTGGGCTGTCCGATAAAGCTGCTTATTATGGCAAACGGACTATGGTGCAAAGTTTAAAATCAGTGGCAGATGCTCGAGGGATTACAGCGTATGTATTACCCCTTGAGCCGATTTATCCTGAAGGTCGAGATCACCGTGAATTAACTGAGGTTTTGCAAGCAGTGATGCAAAAAGGCCTAACAGACTTGCATGGGCGCGTACTAGCAGCCTAAAACTAATTATAAAAAAACAACCCTGATAATGGTCATCAGGGTTGTTTTTTTATTAATCTTTCAAATCAATAACTTGTTGGGTCGCTTTGACGGCTTTTGACCGATCTTCTTGACTGATCCATTGCGAAGGCGTGTTGCGAAGTTCATGGCTCATAAAATTCACCCAAATTGGTAATGCAGCCACGCCACCGTACTCACTATTTCCTAAAGTTGATGGCGTATCAAAACCCACCCAAACCACAGCCACATTAGTAGGATGAAAGCCTGCAAACCAAGCATCCTTGGCAAGGTTAGTGGTACCAGTCTTACCACCAACATCACTACGACCCAAAGCACGAGCTCTGCGACCCGTACCGCTAGTAATAACCTCTCGCATCATATTGGAGATGTCATAAGCCGTTTGGTGGGAAAGCACGCGGGGTGCTTGAGTGGCAGCGACATATTGTGGAGCGCTTCTTGGTTGTAGCCTATCGCCAGCTGGTGCGCTAGGCGTGTCTGTAGAAATCTCTGATTTATTGGCTTCAAATAATTCAAGCAATTTGGCATTAGTTGCCGAAAGATTTTCATTAAAGCAAAGTGCACAGGCTTGCTGTGGGTTGGCTTGATAGATGGTTTCATTGTCAAAATTATAGATTCTTTCGATAAAATAAGGCTGGATACGATGACCACCATTAATGATGGTAGCAAAACCAGTTGCCATTTGTAAAGGTGTAGCGTCAGCAGCACCCAATGCCAATGCCAATGTAGACGGCATGCGTTCTATCTCAAGTCCACCCATGGCATTCATTAGGTGGCGAGATTCATCAACACCTGCTGAACGCAGCAGGCGAATGGCTGGGGTATTGCGTGATAAAGTAAGTGCACGGCGTAGTGTCATATCGCCTGTGTAGCGTCCATCGGCATTTTTTGGTTGCCACCTACCAACACGAATGGCAGCATCAGAGATTAAGCTATCTGGCGTATATTGACCAGACTCAAGTGCTGCAGCAAAAATAAAAGGCTTAATGATCGATCCTGGTTGGCGATAGCCTTGGATGGCACGATTAAATTTGCTGTGATTAAAATGAAAACCACCAACAACGGCACGCAAAGCACCATTTTCAGGGTCTAAAGAGACCAATGCACCTTGAACTTTGGGAATAGATTCCATACGCCAAGCTGTTTTTGCTTCATTGATCGGAGAGATTCGCACAATATTACCAACCTTGACCATCTGATGAGCATTACTGTAGCCACCACCGACACGGTTAGCATCATAGTAGCGACGCGCCCAATTCATACCTGACCAACCGATGGTTACGGTTTCTCCAGATTGAAGCTTAGCTTCAAAGCTTTGGTTATGAACCTTAGTAACTTTGGCAGGATAAATATGATCAAAATTTTTACGACCTTCAAGCGACCCTGATTCTGCTTCAACACCTCGCCAACCATGACGACGGTCATAATCACGCAAACCCCCCACTAAGGCAGCATTGGCCGCAAGTTGTGAGCTACTATTGATTGTGGTTTGAACACGCCAACCTGAATCCATCACCGCCTCGCCATAGCGGTCAACCAAAGTGGAGCGTACCATCTCTGCAACATAAGGCATATTTAGATCAAGTTTTTCTTGATAGATATTTAGCCCCATTGGTTCAGCAATGGCGGCATCTTTTTCAGAAGCGGTAATAAAGCCTTCTTGGTGCATGCGTCCGATAATCCAGTTGCGTCGCTCCATAGCCCGTTCAGGATTAACGACAGGATTGTAGGCCGAAGGGGCTTTTGGTAAGCCTGCGATCATCGCCATTTGGGCAATGGTCAAGCTTTCTAGATTTTTGGAATAATAGCGGCGTGCTGCAGCTTGAATACCATAAGTGCCTTCACCTAAATAAATTTTATTAACATATAGTGTTAAAATTTCATTTTTTGTGAGTTCATTTTCAATTTTGCGGGCGATAAAAAGTTCGGTCAGCTTACGATTAATGGTACGCTCAGGGCTTAAAAAATAGTTTTTTGCCACTTGCATGGTAATGGTTGAACCACCAGTTTGAGCGTCATTATCACTGATAACTTCGGTCAATGCTCGTCCCATGCCTTTGACACTGATGCCACTGTGTTCAAAAAAAGTATCGTCTTCTGCCGCCAAAAATGCCTGAATCATACGCTCAGGAATTTCGTCAAAGGTGACAGGCAAAGAGTAGCGATTACCATATTGTCCGATCAGTTTGTTGTCGGCAGTATAAATCTGTAGCGGCATCTCAAAGCGGGAATTGTCCAAATTTTTGACATCAGGCAAAGTTGGCTCAAGATACATGACCATGCCATAAAACCCAATGGGAAATGCTAAAATTAAGATTGCAAATAATGCCAATACGCCCAAAATAACTTTTGATAAAATGGCGATGAATGACGCAGAAAAAGTGTTTTTAGACATAAATTCTTTTGCTTGCTATAGACCTAATTTCTTATTTTACTAGGTTGTAGATAGAATAGCTAGTTTTTATTAGTAATTTCGTGTGGTGATGGTTTTTTGTATGTTTAGTAACTGTGATTATTTTATGATGTTATGCTTAATAAATATAGATTCTATGGCTAAACAAAACCACCATTGATTTTATTTGAAAGTTTTAAGCAATAAAATTCATCTATCATTTGGGTAATAAAATATGATGATAAATCAATATTTTATCTAACATTTGCTTGAAAAAATATTCATCATCCCTATCTTGATAAGCGAAAACGAAATCAAGTATTTGATCAAATACTCATTACAATTGTTATGTTATAGGAAGAAAATTATGACCAATCCTACCGCTCATCATTTTGAAGCTGAAGTGTCACAGCTATTGCATTTGGTGACACATTCACTGTACTCAAATGCTGATATTTTTGTGCGAGAACTGGTGTCAAATGCCTCTGATGCTTGTGATAAGCTGAGATTTTTGGCAACCTCTGATGATGGCTTGTATGAAAATGATGGCGAGCTTGCGATTCGTATCGACATTGATAATACTGCCAAAACCATTACCTTTAGCGATAATGGCATCGGTATGAACGAAGAGGATGCCATTGAGCATTTGGGTACGATTGCAAAATCTGGCACTAAGGCATTTTTGGATAAATTGGCTGATAGCGATAAAAAAGATGGTCATCTGATTGGACAGTTTGGCGTCGGTTTTTATTCAGGATTTATTGTTGCTGATAAGATTGTTGTAGAAAGCCGTAAAGCAGGCGAATCTGCTGATAAAGGCGTGCGTTGGGTGTCTGATGGTACGGGGCAATTTACCACCGAGAGCATTCATAAACCCAATCGTGGAACATCAATTACGCTATATCTTAAAGATGAGTATGCTGGCGGCGGCGAGAGTGAGACAAATTATTTAAACGACCAGCACATAAAATCACTGGTAAATAAATACTCTGACCATATCAGCCTGCCGATTCAAATGCATAAGCAAATTTGGCAAGATGAGCTGGGTGAAGATGGTGAACCGACAGGCAAAGGTGAATACATTACTACCGATGACTATGAAACAGTCAACCAAGCCAATGCGTTGTGGACAAAAAGCCCAAGCGATATTAGCGACGATGAGTATCATGAATTTTATAAAAACTTAAGCTATGATTATGCCAAGCCCCTAGCCTATACGCATAATCGTGTTGAAGGACGAGTGCAATACACGCAGCTTTTATTTATTCCAAGTAAAGCACCCATGGACTTGTACGCTCGTGAACAGCAACATGGGCTAAAATTGTATGTCAAACGAGTATTTATCATGGAAGATGCTGAGCAGTTATTACCCATGTATTTACGCTTTGTCAAAGGGGTGATTGATACTGCTGATTTGCCACTTAATGTCAGTCGTGAAATCTTGCAAGAATCACGAGATGTTAAGGCAATTCGTGAGGGTAATGCTCGCCGTGTATTGACGCTACTATCAAGTCTTGCCAACTCTGAAGATGCTGATAAGCAACAAAAATTTGCCGATTTTTATCAAGAATTTGGCGATGTACTCAAAGAAGGTTTGGGTGAAGATCAGACCAATCAAGAACGCATTGCCAAGCTATTGCGTTATGCAACCAGTACCGATGATAAGATTGCAACAGGTTTTGGTGATTATAAAGCCCGCATGAAAGATGGTCAAAAAGCCATTTATTATCTCACCGCAGATAACTTGGCGGCCGCCAAAAACAGTCCACAGCTTGAATTATTCAAGAAAAAAGGCATTGAAGTTATCTTAATGACTGCTCGTGTGGATGAGTGGGCAATGAACTTTTTACATGAATTTGATGGTACGCCATTGCAAAATATTGCCAAAGGTGCTGTTGACTTGGGTGAATTGACCGATGAAAATGAAAAGCAGGAAGCCAAGCAGGCTGAAGAAAAAATGCAGCCTGTGGTTGAAAAATTAAAAACAACATTGGGCAAGCGTACTAAAGATGTGCGTGTCTCAAGCCGTCTGGTAGATAGCCCAGCCTGTTTGGTTGTTGGTGAAGGTGAGCTTACGCCACAGATGGCACAGATGCTCAAAGCCATGGGGCAAAGTGTACCAGAGATTAAACCTGTGCTTGAGATTAACCCAAACCATCCTTTGATTGATAAACTGCAAAATAGCCATGATTTTGATGACTTGGCACAAGTCATTTTTGATCAAGCTTTATTGGCAGATGGTGGTCAGCTTGATGACCCAGCAGGCTATCTAAAGCGTGTTAATAAGCTTTTGATGGGCTAATTTTTGCCATATTAAAACCGCCAATGATAACTGTTGATTCATGGCGGTTTTTTTATCTACTGATTTTGGGTGTATATGATTAAACGGATTAAAAAATGATATTGTATTAATAGCTATCTGTTAAATTGTGAAAGTATTTAAAGCGTTAAAGCATTTTGGATGCTTGATGTAAAATTATGCTTTGAGTTATTTTGCAATATGTTACAATGGTCAAACTTTTTGAACCTAACTTTCGAGCATTCAATGGGTTTTTTGTCAAATTTCTTCTCAAATCTGGGTGCGTCTTTATGGATGCTTGTCGGTAGTGAGCGTGCTTTTAGGCTTACGAAGCCGACTTTTGCTCAAGCAGTCGCTTTTATGGTGGTCGCATTATCAGCAAATATTTTATTTGCTTGGCTTGCTGCACCCAATGACAGTTATTTTAATGAGCAAGGATTAATCAGCTATTTGGTTTGGCCAACCATCATTGTTGCTGCAGGTATCATCATTGCACAGCGGTCATTAAATTACGCCTTGTTATTTGTACCAGCAATATTATGGCTGGCGGCAGATACTTTGCTTGTTTTATTTCAAAGTGGCATACAATTTCTTGAAAATGAAAGCCTATTGCCGTTTTGGCTTCATAGCATTTTGCCCACATTGTTTTTATTATTATTTGTATGGCAGACAGCGGCATTATTACTGATTTTTGCTAAGCGTTTTAATTGGCCTTGGTATGAAACCGTCTTGATGTTGATTGCAAGTATTGTCTTATTGGTTGTTTGGCAAAAAAACACCATCAATCAGCCTATTTTCAAGATGGATGAGGTTTTGGTGGAGTTAGATGAGTTGGTATTTTATGAGCAAGCAGCACAACTGCCCAAGCAGTTGCAAGCGATGAAGGCAGGTCGCAAGGGTCGGCATGAATGGTATTTTTTGGGGGCAGCCAGCTACAGCGAGCAAGATGTCTTTGCCAGTGAGATCATTCAAGCACGCCAACTATTTGATGTCAAATTTGATACGGCAGGGCGTTCGATTGCTTTGATTAACAACCCAAGCACTTGGGGCGAGTACCCCATTGCCACACGCACCAGCATTGAGCGAAGCCTTGAGCATATCGGCGGGCTGATGAACCCTGATGAAGATGCTTTATTTTTGGTATTAAGCTCACACGGGTCGGTCGATGAACATGGTGAGCCGATTGGTGAATTGGCGGTAACAAATCCCCCGATGAATTTGCGTCAGATTGACCCATTTTGGTTAAAATCCGCTTTGGATAAATCAGGCATTCGTTGGCGTGTCATTGTTGTTTCGGCGTGCTATTCAGGCACTTTTATCAATGCGTTAAAAGATCCTTATACGATGATTATCACAGCGTCTAAGGCGGATAAAGCTTCTTTTGGCTGTACTGATGATGCGGATATGACTTATTTTGGTCGAGCATTTTTTAATGAAAGTCTGCCACGCTCAGATGGGGTAATGACAGCTTTTTATGATGCCCTGCCCAAGATTAAAGAGCGTGAGATTTTGATGGGTTTTGAACCTTCAGAGCCTCAGTTGGTTATTGGTGAAGCCATGCAGCTTGCCCTACCTGAGCTGCAAAAGGCGTTATTTCATCATCAGGACAATCCAAATATCAGCATTCCTTATGGATTGATTGATAAAGTGACGGATACCAAGTCTGTCTTGAATTAATAGTAAATGGGCTATTGTCATGATATCTTAACAACCGCTGTTACACCAAAGTAAGCAGCGGTTTTTTGTGGCATAAAAGTTCAATAAATACGATATTTTAACGGTTATTTTTATTTAAAATGGTGGGTATTTCTCTAAAAATCACTTGTAATCTGCCCAAAATTTCTGTATATTACATTTGCTTATAGTATCATAATTTTTTATGATTTATAATTGATAAAGTGTATTTTACTTATCAATAAAAGCCAAAAACTGTTCGTCAAATCACATTGGCGAACCTTGCTTCCATTAATCTAAGGGATTTATCACATGAGTATCCAATCTGTTGTTAAAAAAATAGAAAAAAATTACGCCCATCAACCCGAATTCATCCAAGCGGTTCAAGAAGTCGCTATGACGATTGAAGAAGCTTATGAGAATAATCCTAAGTTTGCAGAGTTAAAGGTGTTTGAGCGTCTTTGTGAGCCAGACCGCATTATAAGCTTTCGTGTGAATTGGGAAAATGACCAAGGCAAGGTTGAGATCAATCGTGGCTGGCGTGTGCAGTTTAGTAACGCCATTGGGCCTTATAAAGGCGGTTTGCGTTTTCACCCAACCGTAAACGAAAGCGTGCTAAAATTTTTAGGATTTGAGCAGATTTTTAAAAATGCTTTGACAGGCTTACCAATGGGCGGTGGCAAAGGCGGTTCTGACTTTGACCCTAAGGGTAAATCAGATGCTGAAATTCGCCGTTTTTGCTATGCTTTTATGCGTGAATTGCACAAAAACATCGGCAAAGATATGGATGTGCCAGCAGGTGATATCGGTGTTGGCAGCCGTGAGGTAAACTATATGTTTGCGATGTATAAAAATCTGACGCGTAAACATGAAGGTGTGTTGACAGGTAAGGGCGTAGGTTTTGGCGGTAGCTTGATTCGTAATGAAGCAACAGGCTATGGCTTGGTGTATTTTTTGGATAATATGCTCAAAGCCAATGACGATACCTTAGAGGGTAAAACTGTTTTGGTTTCAGGTGCGGGTAATGTTGCCCAACATGCTGCCGAAAAAGCCTTGCATCTTGGCGGTAAAGTCATCACTTTTTCTGACTCTCAAGGCACGCTACATGACGATGAAGGTTTTACTCAAGAAAAAATTGACTGGGTGAAAGCTCAAAAAGATGCACGCAAACCGTTAAGTGATTATGTCGAAAAATTTGGTGGTGAATGGTTGCCAGATACAAAACCTTGGCAGTTTGCTGCTGATATCGCATTGCCATGTGCTACGCAAAATGAAGTCTGTGAACAAGAGGCTAAGCAGCTGGTCGAAAGTGGTGTCAAATATGTTGTAGAAGGGGCGAATATGCCATTAGATGCCCAAGCGATCGATATCGTACGCAGTCATGGCATCACTTATGCACCAGGCAAAGCAGCCAATGCTGGCGGTGTGGCTGTTTCGGGCCTTGAGATGAGCCAAAACTCTGTACGCCAATATAAAAGTTTCTCAGAGTTGGATGAAAAACTACAAGGCATCATGAAAAATATCCATGATGATTTATTGTCTGCAGCAAAAGAGTACGGTAAAACCAAAGATGTGGTTGATTATATGACAGGTGCTAATGTGGCAGGCTTTTTGAAGGTTGCCAATGCGTTAGTCGCTTATGGCATTTTGTGATTGATTATCTTATTATCGATTATCTTATCATCGCTGATCAAAGAACAACCTGTGTCAATACAGGTTGTTTTTATTTTAATGAATGTAACTGACGGTTTTTATCTTCGGTTTAAACAAGTATAATAGCAACCCCTGAAACGAATATGACCAAGGGCAATCAATTTGTGTGACACATGTGTTTTTGTGTGACATGTATTAACCAAAGGAACCGATGATGGACTTTATTAAAACACGAGCCGCAGTTGCTTGGGCGGCAAATGAGCCGCTGGTAATTGAAGAGCTGGATTTGATGCCGCCACAAGCTGGTGAGGTATTGGTTCGCATCGTGGCAACAGGTGTTTGTCATACAGATGCTTATACCTTATCAGGTGCTGATCCTGAGGGTGTTTTCCCTTGTGTACTTGGGCATGAAGGTGCAGGTATCGTTGAAGCTGTAGGCGAGGGCGTAACAGATTTTGCGGTTGGTGACCATGTGATTCCGCTATATACGGCCGAATGTGGTCAGTGCAAAATGTGCTTATCTAATAAAACTAACCTTTGTTCGGCAGTGCGTGAAACCCAAGGTAAAGGCTTAATGCCAGACGGTACTGTCCGATTTTTTAAAGAAGGTGAGCCAATTTATCATTATATGGGTACATCGACTTTTTCAGAGTATACCGTGGTATCTCAGTATTCATTGGCAAAAATTCAAAAAGATGCACCCTTAGAAGAGGTCTGCTTGCTTGGTTGCGGTGTCACCACGGGCATGGGCGCAGTTCTAAAAACAGCCAAAGTAAAGCCCGGTGATACGGTGGCAATTTTTGGTTTGGGTGGTATTGGACTTGCCGCGGTGATCGGTGCTCGCATGGCAGGGGCTGGCCGCATTATTGTTGTTGATATTAATGAAGATAAGTTTGCCAAAGCACAAGAGCTTGGGGCGACAGACTGTGTTAGTCCTAATAAATTTGACAAACCCATTCAGCAAGTTATCATCGAGATGACTGATGGCGGTGTGGATTTTTCATTTGAATGTATTGGTAATGTGGATGTCATGCGAGCAGCACTTGAATGCTGTCATAAAGGGTGGGGTGAGAGCGTGATTATCGGTGTCGCACCAGCAGGTGCTGAGATTTCGACACGCCCATTTCAACTGGTAACTGGGCGTGTGTGGCGAGGTTCGGCATTTGGTGATGTGAAAGGTCGTAGTGAGCTGCCTGGTATTGTCAGCCAATATATGCAAGGTGATTTTGCATTGAGTGATTTTATCACCCATACCATGCCACTTGACCAAATCAATGCCGCTTTTGATCTGATGCATGAAGGCAAATCAATTCGCAGTGTAATCCATTTTTAACTTGGGTGACTTATGGAATTAATCAGCTGTCATAAAATGTTTGATGGTGAGCATCGCCGTTATCGCCATGTTTCTAAAGCAGTCCAAAGTGAGATGACCTTTGCGGTCTATCTACCAAAGCAGGCACTCAAAGGTGCCTGTTTACCTGTATTATATTATTTATCAGGGTTAACCTGTAATGATGAGAATTTTTCGACCAAATCAGGCGCTCAGCAGTATGCTGCTAAGTACGGTATAATTTTGGTGATACCTGATACATCACCTCGTGGAGAAACCGTACCTGATGATGAAGCTTATGACTTAGGCCAAGGTGCTGGATTTTATGTCAATGCAACCGCCAGCCCTTGGTCAGTACATTATCAAATGTATGATTATATTGTTGATGAGCTACCTAGGCTGATTGAGAAGAACTTCAATGTCGGACAAAAGGCAATCTGTGGGCATAGCATGGGCGGTCATGGTGCCCTACAAATTGGACTAAAAAACCCTGATGCTTATGCCAGTATTTCTGCTTTTGCTCCCATTGTTAATCCGTCTAAGACGCCTTGGGGTCAAAAAGCATTTACAGCGTATTTGGGTGAAAAAGAGTCTGATTGGTGTGAGTATGACAGCACTTATTTGGTAGCCAAAGCAACCAAAGCTCCACCCATTTACATTGATCAAGGCTTGGCAGATGATTTTTATCCAAATCAGTTGCAGCCTGAACAGTTCGTTGCCGCTGCCCAAGAAAATGGTATTAATGTGGAACTAAACTTGCATGATGGCTATGACCACAGTTACTTTTTTGTTGCAAGTTTTATTGAAGTACATATTAAGTTTCATGCAAATCATCTTAATGCCTAAATTGGGATAAGGTGATTTGCATGATAAAGCATCTATTTAATTAATGATGATACGAATGCGAATGGCTTCGATCTGAATGCGATGAGTGATCGTGGTTGTGGGCAGGTGCTTCACCGTGATGTTGATGGCTGTGATGACCTACTTGATCATGAATATGCTCGTCGCTGGTGTGGTAATGGTGATGGTGACCATGTTCTGCGTGGTCGCCATGTAATTTGTGCATGATTGGCATGCTAAAGGCAATTGCTAATCCTGATATGAGCATCACCACACCGCTGAATTTGCGTAGATTAAATGCGTGGATTTTGGATTTTAGCCAAGCGATGACTGTGCCTGTGGCAAGTAGCATGGGTAAAGTACCAAGCCAAAAAAATACCATAAAGGTTGTTGCTGTCAATCCTACTTGACTGTCAGAGGCAAGTCCCAATGCCACGCCCAATGCACCATAAACCAGCCCACAGGGTAAAAATCCCCAAAGCAGACCTGCGATCAATGCCTTAGGCAAGCTATCCATCGGTAGAACTTTGGCGCGTAAAGGTGCCAGTGTATTCCAAAATCTTAGACCTGCTTTTTCAAGGCGATTGAGTACTGGTAGCCCCAACATGAGCAGTGCAGCAAAAACCAAAGCACCGCCCAATAAATATTTGGGTAAGGCACTGTTGGCCATTAAAGGTGCTAAAATGTGCTTACCCAAGGCTGCAACCAGTAAGCCTAAAATCGTATAGCTACCCAACCGCCCCATATGATAGCCTAACATCAATAAAGTTCGCTTGGCAGGCGAGGTATTTTTCATAGAGATACCAAAGGCTGCTACGATACCACCACACATACCCAAACAATGTGGTGAGCCAAGCAGACCCATACTAAAAGCAGCAAAAATTAGTGCAAATGTCATCGCTGTTCCTTATGAATACGCTTTGTTTTTCGGCGTGCTTGTCGATCGTCTAAAATGATTTGTTCAGAGGCGTTATCCAAATCTTCAAATTGATTAGACTTAACTGCATAATAAATTGCCCAAATTGCTATAACAAAAAGCATCAGGCTTAATGGGATTAACAGATAAATACTGAGCATGGCGTGCCTCAGTTTATAAAAAGTTAATCCCATTATAGCATAAATGATTTTATCTGGTATATAAATGACCTCATCATTTTGGTTTTTTACCAATAAATAGCTGATAGGTTTGGCTTTAAAAATTTGATATAGCTAAATTTGGATAAGCTGATTAAGACAAGCAACTGACTGCGACAGCCTCATTGGCAAACGCCATGCGAGTATCATCAACGGTTGCAATGGTTTGCTGTTGATAGGGATTATCTAGCAATGCAAATAATCGTGCCACTTCATCAAAATCGCCTTGATGAGCAGATACAATAGCGCGTTCTGCCATGTGATTTCTAAGAATATAGATGGGGTTGGTTTGTTGTAATGTCTTAATAGCCGTTTGTTTGGTGGACTGTTGCTTGAGACAATCTAAATAATCATTAACCCAATTTTGCCAAATATCATAAGATGTCGCAGATAAGATATTTGTCAAATTAGCCAGCAGCGTGTATTCATGTGTAAATTGGGTACGATTCTCACCGTGATCAGCAACTGCGATTAAAGCACGAAATGTATTGGTATAATCTAAACGCTCGTTTTGCATCAGCATCAGCAGCCGATAGCCCAATTGTATGGCTTGATGACTGGGTTTGATACCAAGTTTTTGGCATAGACCATGATGATAAGTATTTTCAAAAACCTCTTGGTATGTCATTAGCGCATCATCAATATCATCTTGATTGACAAGTCTTTTAAAGTGGTGATATACCACCGCCAAATTCCAATGCCCAATCGTAGGCTGATTTTGATAAACATAACGACCTGTATGATCAGAATGATTGTTAATCCAAGTTGGGTTAAAACCCTCCATGAATGCAAAAGGGCCAAAATCCAGTGTTGTCCCTGTGATATTGAGATTATCAGTATTCATAACACCATGGCAAAAACCAATCAGTTGCCATTTGGCAATCATGCGTGCGGTGTTGGCGGCAATTTCATGTAATAATTGACTAATGTTAGCGGTGTTTTGATGAGTATCATACAGATGTAGATAATAGCTTTGGATAATTTTAATGACAAATGTCTCAAAATAATCAGCAGCATACATCGCAACCCATTCAAAGTGCCCAAGGCGTACATGGCAATCGCTAACACGAAGTAAAGCGGCTGCTTTTTCAATATGACGCCGCTGGATATGGGTATCAGAAACAACAAGACCAATGGCATCAGAAGATGCAATCATTAAACCATTGAGCGCATGACCCCCAAGATATTCACGAATACAGCTTGCTAACATTGCCCGCCCATCACCACGCCGAGAATAAGAGGTCAGACCTGCACCTTTTAGGTGTAAATCAATCAGTTTGCCTGTTTTTTTATTGTGCAATTGGGCAATTAATACGCCTCGCCCATCACCCAGCTGACCTGCCCATTGACCAAACTGATGACCTGCATACGCCATGGCGATGGGTTGTATCTTATGTGGGGCAATCTGAGTTAATGGCGATAGGCGACCTGAAATGATATCAGTCCAAGCAGTCGCATCAAGTGATGATAAACCTAATTGGTCGATTAATTGAGTATTTAAAGAAACCAGCTTAGGATTATCAAGGGGAGTAGGCAGTGTGTGGCGATATAGTCGCTCGTCATGTTTTAGATAATCATGGATAAATTTCATAAAGTTAAGCTATTATTATAAGGTGATTGATAACCAAAAAGAAACCCTTTATCCAATATATAGATAAAGGGTGGAGAAAACAAGTAATATCAATCAGATGGCTTTACCTTTGAGTTGTAGATATGCCTGTTCAACACGCTTACTTTGCTCTAAGATTTTAGTTTCAATTTGGGCAAGCTGTGCTTTGAGCTTTTCATCTGCTTCATTTAATCGGTCAGCTAATTCTGCACGCTTTAGCTCAATCGCTTTGGCTTTTAGGGTATGCCATTCTTCAACCGTTTTGGTAAATTCATCATACTCGGCACTGATACGCTCTTTAAAGGCGGCCAAACGCTCATCTAAACTTGGTTCGCCCCCTGTTACGATGCGTTCTTGGGCGCGTTTAAACTGCATGGTCAGCTCTGCATGTTTGATGGTCAAATCATCGACACGCTTTAAATTACTGGCCAAGCCTACTTTGGCAAGCAGACCGATGATCCATTTGGTTGGGTCATATTGCCACCATTTGACGCCATTACGGTAGTCATATTGAAAATAGTGATGATAATTATGATAACCTTCACCCCAAGTCACGATGGCAAGTAGGCCATTGTCCCGTGCGGTATTCTCATCGGTATAAGGGCGTGTACCAAACATATGGCACAGCGAGTTGATAAAAAAGGTAAAATGATGCGTCAATACCAAGCGTAGAAGACCTGCAACTAAAAATGTACCCAGCATATCCCCTGTGATCCAGCCGATCATCGCTAGAATAACAACATTGGTGGCAATTACCCAAAAACCATAATACTTGTGTTGTAGGGCAAGTAGCTTATCTTTTTTTAGGTCGGGGATATTTTTGTAATCATATTGACCGCTTGGGTATTTGCGTAGCATCCAGCCCATGTGGCTAAACCAAAAACCACGACGAGAAGAATACGGGTCGTCATATTCATCATCAACATGGCGATGGTGTGAGCGATGCCCTGAACACCAGTCAAATACTGAGCTTTCAACCGCCAAAGTTGCACCAAGTAATAAAATATATTTGACAACAGGATGGGCTTCATAGGATTTATGTGACCACAAACGATGGTAGCCAGCAGTGATAGACAGACCCGTCCAAGCCATTAAAATAGCAAAAGCCACCCAAACGCCCATGCCCACACCATGCGTCCATAGATACCAAGGCACGATAGTAATGGCAAGAAACAAGGTGGATAATAGCACAATGGCAGGTACCCAGTTGATGGGTGCTTGCTCAAACGCTTCAGAATTACGCTCAATACTCATAAAGGTAAGTATCCTATAATAAAGGTAACAAACTGGTATAATTTAGATAAAGTTTGTAAATAATAGAAAATTCATTTTGAATATTTACATAACATTGATGATAATTATATGTTGTCAGGCAAGTATTATCAATATATTCAGAAGAATTTCTATACGAAAATATGCTAACACAAAACCGTCTAAATGTGAACAATTATTCACATCATTTGTGGGTAAAATTGTAACAATCACGGCATCATTTGTTTGAATTTTGTGTTTTATTCATCATCAATAACAATGGTTTAACAATACACGAGGTAAAAAAGTATCACCCATTTTTATTGTGTTTTGCTATAATCTTTGATAGTTATTTTTGTATTAAATATTTGTATTGAATAAAGGACATATCATGACCAATCGCAAGCAACAATTTGAGTTGCGGGAGATGTGTATTTTGCAAACAGTTGAGCAATTATTGCTTGACTCTGGCGAGGGGGATTTGACACTAGATAGCTTACTTTGACATTGGATTTGGCAAAAGGAACGCTTTATAAGCATTTTGCCAGTAAAGATGAACTGCTGTTACGGATTTTGATTGATTATGAAAAGCGAAAACTTGATATGATTATTGTTGAAGACGGTGCTGGGGCTGGCGTGGCCCGATTGGTGATTCAGTTGGTCAATTTACCGCACCGTGCGATTTTATTTAATCATATTGAAGAACGCCTGTCATCAACAACCTCTGGGTTAAACAAGATGTTTGCCCAATTATACCATGTACGCCGAGAACGAATGGTTCGTATATCTTGTATTGTTCAAAGATATTTGACCGAACAAAACAGTCAGATGAATATTCGTGACTATATGGCAACCTTGTATGCGGTTGGGCAAGGTGGTGCAAGTTTGTTAAATTCAAGCTTTTATCAGCGTTATTTGGGTCGGCGTGATACCCTAAAGAGTGCTTTGGTGCGGCAGATGCTAGATTTACCAAAATTATATCCCAAGGCGGATAATCAGCCAGCAGATGAGATTTCACAAAGATTATTGGCGACCAGCCAAGATATGAGCGAAGCAGAAATTCTTGAGCTGACAGAGGTGATTGGGCAGACCATCACACCTTAAGTCTTTATTCAAATCAGTCAAATCTGATTAAATTTAGAAGACTAAATATATTCAGCTTTGACCAATCTATCAAGAAAAAATATCCCAAAAGTACTTGGGATATTTTTTCTTAAGGATATTTTTTATTAAGATTTTAAACATCTTCTTCTTTAAACTGTGGGACAGGTGCTTTAAAACCACGAGTTTTGACGCCAAGCCAAATAAAGCCAATGGCAGCCCAAAAGAGACCCACTTCAAAGGTTAGTTTGTCAACCTTTAACCACATTAAAAACACACTGATAAAGCCTGCAATTGGTACGATGATATAGCTTAATACATCTCTTGCATTATGCACATATTTATTTCTAAAGACATAATGGAATAACACAGAAATATTGACAAAGCTAAATGCTGTCAAAGCACCAAAACTGATTAGATTTATCACCGATTCAAATGTGACAAAGCCAGCGGTTAGTGCGACAACACCAGCGATGAGAATATTATTGACGGGTGTAAATAAATTTGGGTGAATTTTACCAAAAATATTTTTGCTAATCACACCATCACGACCCATCACATACATCAAGCGAGAAACGCCTGCATGGGCTGAGATTCCTGATGCCATGACTGTAACGATGGCAAATCCAAGTACCACCGCCTTAAATACCGCACCACCAACAGCCTCTAAAATTTCAGGTTGTGTTTCATCAATGAGTTTAAAATAAGTTTCTGGATGATTTGGGAAATACAGTTGCATAAAATAAGTGCTGATAATAAATACAACGCCAGCAATCAAAGTCGTTAAAATCATTGCTTTTGGTAGAGTGTTTTTGGCGTCTTTGGTTTCTTCAGCTAATGTTGAGAGTGCGTCAAATCCTGTAAATGAGAAGCACAAAATGGTTGCACCTGTAATGAGTGCTGCAACAGAGGTCATGCTGTCCCAAAAGGGTGCCATGCTCCAAAGATGGTAAGCATTTTCAGGGCTAATGATGCCATCGGCATTTTGACCTGCTGACAGAGCATTGTAAGTTAAAAAAACAAAGACTGCAATGACAGCCAGCTGTACAAAAACAATCCAGCTGTTAAAATAGGCCACAGCTTTTGAGCCAAAAAGATTAACGCCCGTCATCAGTGCCGTCAAACCAATAACCCAAACCCAATGATTGACCGCAGGGAATAATGCTTCTAAATAAATCACCGCCAAAATGATATTTACTAACGGAGATAATAAATAATCAAGCCAACTTGACCAACCGACCATAAAGCCCATTGATGGGTTAATAGATTTTTGGGTATAAGTATAAGCAGAACCCGATGAAGGATAAGCACGAATCATGTGACCGTAACTCACCGAAGTCAACAAAATCGCAATCAAAGCAAAAATATACGACATGGGTACATGACCGCTACTATCACGAGATACCACACCAAAGGTATCAAGCAAGGTCATGGGCTGAATGTAGGCAAGACCGATAATGATCACATGCCATAAACCAAGGTTTCGCTGTAGACGAGCGACATTTGAAGTGGGAGAAGTATTCAACGATGGTATTTCCTTTTAAGTGTGCATAAATGCAGCGAACACAAAAGAGAACTTAGCTTCATCGTACCAAAAGATTTGGCGATTGTTCGATTAGGCTATCTGCTCCGAAAATTTCAAGGGTTAAACAAAATAAAGAGGCTACCAATTTGACCTAATGTAACGGTAAATTGATAACCATGTAAGCACGTGTGAATTTTAGCCTAAAATCTTTAATTTGTCAGCAATTTTTTGCATTATTTTGGTGGTTTATTGTTAAAAATCTTATCTTAAATTTAAGCCAACTGTCTAATATCTGTGTATCAGCCACCCTTTAAGGTCAGGCTGCGACCGCCATCGATGGCAATAATTTGCCCTGTGATATAGGAGCTTTTTAGTAAAAATAAGACGGCCTGAGCAATCTCCTCTGGGGTGCCAATACGAGCAAGTGGAATAGAGGCGATGAGATCGGATTTTATTTGATGGCTAAATGAAGAATGATGATTTTCAGGGAAAATATTCACACCAGGTGACACTCCATTAATCCGAATCTCAGGGGCAAGCTCGAGGGCTAGGCTTTGTACCATCATGCGGTGTGCTGCTTTTGCCATATTATAGATGGGATAGCCAATAAAAGGCTTAGCATCAGCATGAATATCCAATAAACTTACGATACAGCCGTGTGATTTTTTGAGGGCGGGCAATAAGGCATGGCTAAGCAGTAACGGTGCTTTGGCGTTGGTTAAGAATAAATTATCCCAATGCTTAAGCAGGGTTTGATGTGTATCGTTTAAATCACTTGGATAAAAACTAGACGCATTATGGATGAGTGCATCAATACGACCAAATTGGGCAATGCACAGTTTGCTAAATTCAGACAGTTGTTCTTGGTGATGAATGATGTCTAAATTCGCACAAAGCGTTGTTGCAGAATTTGGTCGAATCTGGTTGAGTGTGTGGCTTAATTTGTCCGCCTCAGCTTGACTGGTGTGGTAATGAATGATGACATTAAAGCCATGTTGGTGTAGTAGATTTGTAATGGCAGCACCAATACGCTTGGCACCGCCCGTGATAAGTGCTGTTTTTATCATGATTTTTCCTTTTTTGTCAAAGCCTAGTGACAGATGTTTTTTGAAAATTACTTAAAAGTTTATGCAAGGCTTGGCATCTAAGATATGACAGGGCATCACCAATGGCTTTTTTTGTTAAAGTTGGGTCAATGTCGGCAATACTTATGCTTTGATGGCAAGTAATGGCGTCAAATAGCCACTGCTTGGGATAACTCAGAGGGCTGCCTTGGTAGGCATGACAAGCGTCATAAAGCTGTATCAGTTTCGTGCTGTCTTTATGTGCTTGCGTGCGTTCAAGCAATTCAAGCAAAGCGTTGCCTGAGATGTTGGGTAAAGCGATGAATGTGTCATGGAAATGATTAAAGGTTTGTATAAATTGCCGAATACTTTTTGGAGCATTTAGTCTATTCAGACAGTCGCTTAGGTCATCTTTGGGCAAATCACTTAGCAACATCGCAAAGTGACTAAAAATAGGCAAATTCAGCGTACAGGCTAACGCCAGTCGTGTGAAGGTGCGTTGGCGGTTTTGTGGTGTGTTAAAATGCTGTGCTAATGTGGGCAAAATGAAGGGCAAAATGTCAAGTTGGTGCAGGCAGGCAATAAATTGATCGCCTTGTGGCTGTCGCATAGCTTTAACAAATTCAGAGTATAAACGCTCACGGCTTAAACTGCTCATCTCACCTGATTTGGCGATGTCTTGCATAAGCTTGGCAGTGCTATCATGAATGCTAAACCCAAGTGGTGCAAAACGGGCAAAAAACCTTGCCACACGCAACACCCTAAGTGGATCTTCACTAAATGCAGGCGAGACATGCCGAAGCGTGCGATTTTGGATATCGGTTAGCCCACCATAAAAATCAATGACCTTGCCTGTCATGGGTGTCTCATCAAATAAGCCTTTAACCTCAATCGCCAGTGCATTGATGGTTAAATCCCGTCGAATGAGATCCTCTTCAAGACGCACGCTTGGATCGGCGTGTACTTGAAAAGCGGTATGGCCGACACCTGATTTTCTTTCAATGCGAGCCAAAGCATACTCTGCCTGTGTCTTGGGATGTAAAAATACTGGAAAATCTACCCCAACTTGGATAAATCCCAAATCAAGCAGCACCTGAGGCGTAGCACCCACAACCATAAAGTCCTTATCGGTAATGGGCAAGCCAAGCACAGCATCACGCACAGCACCGCCAACCAAATATACTTGCATGGATAATCCTTATAAAGATGAATAATTAAATATAACAATAATTTTTCAAAAATCCAATAAAAAATGCCAGCAACCAAGCTGGCATTTAATGTTAGGTGATTTAATTAAACATCTACTTTTTGGGCATCTGTAACAACAATAGCAGTCATATTGACGATACGGCGTGCTGTTGATGCAGGTACTAGGATATGTACAGGCTTATCTGCACCCAATAAAATTGGACCGATGGCCGAGCTGCCACTGCTTGATTTAAGTAGATTAAAGGCAATGTGTGCGGCATCTAATGTAGGCATAATCAGTAGATTGGCTGAACCATGTAGTGTGCTAAATGGATGGCTTTGTTCACGGACACGCACATCTAAGGCGGCATCGCCGTGCATTTCGCCATCAAACTCAAAATCAACATTCATATTGCATAAAATTTGATAAGCTTCACGCATCTTAACTGCTGAGGTGCGCTGAGAAGTACCAAAATCAGAATGTGACAACAACGCCACACGAGGCTCAACACCAAATCGGCGTATGCTTTGAGCGGCCAAAACCGTCATCTCAGCAATTTGTGCTGCTGTTGGATTTTCATGAATATAAGGATCAGCAATAAACAGCGTACGATCCTGTAAAATCACACCGCTCATGGCATAGTAATCACTCACACCTTGACGCTTACCGATGACACGGCGGATATAATTTAAGTGTAAATCATAATAACCAAATGTACCGCACAATAGACCGTCAGCGTCGCCTTGTTCAACCATCATTGCCCCTAATAACGAGCTTTTGCGACGCATATCACGGCGAGCAAGCTCAGCTGAGACACCCAAACGGTGGTTGGCTTGATGATAATGTTGCCAGTATTGTTCATGTTTCGGGTTATTATTGATATCAACCACCTCAACATGCTCACCCATTGTTAAACGCAAACCCAACTCTTTGATTTTTGCTTCAATCACATCAGGGCGACCAATGATAATGGGCTGTGCCATATTTTCATCAACCACAACTTGCACCGCACGCAGGACATTGGCATCTTCGCCTTCAGCATAGACAATTCGTTTTGGTGCTTGCTTGGCTTGGGTAAAGACAGGCTTCATTGCCAAGGCTGAATTATAAACAAACTCAGATAATGTTTGGCGATAAGCATCAAAGTCTTCAATGGGTAGAGTTGCCACGCCAGAGTCCATTGCTGCTTTTGCAACAGCAGGGGCGATATTTAAGATGAGATTTGGCTCAAGTGGTCCTGGAATAAGATATTCACGACCAAATTGCTTGCTTTCGGTATTCTTATCGGTTTCGGATAAGGAAACCTCAGTATGTGCCATAGTAGCAATGGCGTGCACGCACGCAATTTTCATTTCTTCATTGACGATGGTTGCACCGACATCTAAAGCACCACGGAAAATATACGGAAAGCACAAAGCATTATTGACTTGGTTAGGATAATCTGAGCGACCTGTTGCCATGATGACATCTGGGCGAGCGGCATGGGCAAGCTCTGGCATAATCTCGGGATTTGGATTGGCAAGTGCAAAAATGATTGGATTACCCGCCATGCGTTTAACCATATCTTGGGTCAGAATACCTGGACCTGACAGACCTAAGAAAAAGTCAGCATCATCAATCACTTCGCTTAAAGTAGTCGCATTGGTATCTTGGGCAAATAGCTGTTTTGAGGCGTCTAGGTTGTCACGGCGTGTTGTGATAACGCCTCGAGAATCAAGCACATAGACATTTGAGCGTTTGGCACCAAGTGCGATGATAAGCTCAAGGCAACTGATTGCAGCAGCACCAGCACCCGAGCAGACAATTTTAATGTCTGCGATATCTTTATTCACCAGTTTTAGAGCATTTAACAAAGCAGCAGCGGCAATGATGGCTGTACCATGCTGGTCATCATGAAATACAGGAATATTCATGCGTTCACGCAATTCACGCTCAATCTTAAAGCACTCTGGTGCTTTGATGTCTTCTAGGTTAATACCCCCAAAGGTCGGCTCAAGACTTGCGACCGCTTCGATAAACTTATCTGGGTCATTTTGATTAATCTCAATATCAAAAACATCAATACCAGCAAATTTTTTAAATAAAACGCCTTTACCTTCCATAACAGGTTTTGAGGCTAATGCACCGATATTGCCCAAGCCAAGCACAGCAGTACCATTCGTAATGACACCAACTAAATTGTTTCGTGCAGTATATTTGGCGGCAAGTTTGGGGTTTTTTTCAATTTCAAGGCAAGGAACAGCAACACCAGGCGAGTATGCTAATGCCAAATCTCGTTGGTTGGCAATTTTTTTGGTCGGTGTAATAGAGATTTTACCTGGGCGTGGGTGCTCATGATAGTGTAATGCAGCTTGTTCAAATTGTTGTTTTTGTAGGTCGGCATTGGTATTAAAAGTGGTATCATCAACCTTTTGGTCTCTTGTTGCTGAGGTCATAATATATCCATTATAATTGGGTTAATTTAGCAGATTTAAATAGCGTTAGTAGCTGCTATTCTTCGTCGCCAAATATCACGATTTTTTGGTAAACTTTGGTTATTCTAGCATGATTTTTAGACTTGCGGTAGGTGAAACCCAGTTGATTATATGAAAAATTTTCAGGTGATATCAAACTTATCTTTTGCATACTTATGATTAAAAATGCATCACAATAAAAATCGCTTCAGTGTTGCTGAAGCGATTTTAGGTGCGTACTTGAGGGTATCAGTCGTTTAGCATACGGGCAGCATCAAGTGCAAAATATGTCAAAATACCATCGCAACCAGCACGGCGAAAGCCGATTAAACTTTCTAAAATAACTGCATCGGTGAGCCAGCCATTTTGGATAGCTGCCATATGCATGGCATATTCTCCCGAGACTTGATAGGCAAAGGTTGGCACACCAAAAGTATCTTTGACTTCACTCACGATATCTAAGTACGGCTGTCCAGGTTTTACCATCACCATATCCGCCCCTTCTTGGATATCTAGTGCAACCTCATGCAATGCTTCTGCACGGTTGGCAGGATCCATTTGGTATTGTTTTTTATGACCTTTTAAATTACCTGATGAACCGACCGCATCACGAAATGGCCCATAATATGCCGAAGCATATTTGGCAGAATATGCCATGATGGCAGTATTGACATAGCCACCATTTTCAAGTGCTTGTCTCATTGCTTGGATGCGTCCATCCATCATATCGCTTGGGGAGATGATATCAGCACCAGCCTTTGCGTGTGCTAGGGTCTGTTTAATCAGTGCTTCGGTGGTGATGTCATTGATAACATAGCCTGACTCATCAATAATACCATCTTGACCATGCGTGGTATAAGGGTCAAGTGCAACATCTGTCATGACAATCATCTGTGGCACAGCATCTTTGATGGCACGCACCGCACGCACCGCCAGCGTATCGTTGTGATAGGCATCTTGACCGTCAGGCGTTTTTAGCTTGGGGTCAATGACAGGAAAAATATCAATCATACGCACGCCAGTGGCATATAATTCACGCACATAATCAATCAACAAATCAATCGAGTAGCGATGGACATTTGGCATGCTATGAATGGACTGTTTTTGGTTCATACCTTCAATGACAAAGACAGGTGCAATCAAATGACATGGTGCTAACTGTGTCTCACGCACCATCTCACGAATGCCATCAGAGATGCGTAGCCGACGCAGGCGAGTATGGGGAAATTGACGATTAAAAGTATACATAAAAGCCCTTAAATCTTAGCGTGTTTGAGTGATTTATTTTATATTGTCTATTATATTATCAAATATATTGGCAAATATTATTATATCAAATTAAGCAGCGTGGAGCGAACTTTTAAGCGGCGGCAGCAAACTCATAGCAAAGTGCCCGATTTTCGCTAGCAGGAAAGCTGGCTGTCCATGCACGCACATTATGCAAAATGATACGATACTCACGCTGAGCGCTAAGCTGTCTTAAGCTTTGATAGGGGTCAGCTGAGTACGGCATAAAAATACGCAATTGTCTGTCATAAGCTCGATTAAAATTGGCTTTTTGGCGAGCATTGAGCATGGGTGGGCAGATTTCAGATAGAACTTGAATTAGTGCTACTTCATACTGTGTCGCTGTCAGATAGATCTCTTGTGTGCTGATGGCTTGGGGGGTTGAGATGCGTTGATAACGAGGCGTCGTAGAATTTGCCAAAGCGACAGTGTAAAGGCTCAAGCTTAGCATAAAAAAGAGTATCATCCCAAGCCGTTGAACAGTGTTTGGCATACGGCATAAAAATAAACGCATGTTGTCTCTTGATGCTATGGCTTCAAGCTGAGGCAATATCGCCATAAGATGGGCTTTAAAAAGCACTTTCATTATCAGATCAATCAATTTTGGGTTGGTTTATGATAAGTGCCTATGATAAGTTTTTTTAGTAAAAAAATCCCACATAATATGTATGTGTATTGTAGCATATCTTCTGATTTGGTAACACATTGGCAAAAGTTGGGGAGATTTCTTTCGCTTGATATACTTATTTTCAATCTTTTGATAATAATGCTTGATTTTTAGCATCGTGGTAAAGCGGTTTTGGATAAGGATTTGTGCTAAAATAAGCCGTTATCTTCTTATTTGACTTTCACTTACTTTCATTTAAATTTAATTCTCATTTAAAATAAAAATTATGTTAGAAAATCGCTTAATTGACCCAAACCCCAAAAAAGACGATACCGCCGACCGTGCTATTCGTCCCAGCAGTTTGGATGAATATATCGGACAGCCAAAAGTGCGTGAGCAGATGAAAGTTTTTATTCCTGCCGCCAGAGCAAGAGGGGAGGCGTTAGATCATACGCTCATTTTTGGCCCACCGGGATTGGGAAAAACCACACTTGCTAACATCATTGCCAAAGAGATGGGTGGTAATTTGCGTTCAACCTCAGGGCCTGTACTTGAACGAGCGGGAGATTTGGCGGCAATTTTAACCAATCTTGAAGCGGGTGATGTACTATTTATTGATGAAATTCATCGGCTAAGCCCTGTGATTGAGGAGATTTTATACCCTGCAATGGAAGATTTTCAGCTGGATATTATGATTGGTGAAGGTCCTGCAGCACGATCAATCAAATTGGATTTACCGCCATTTACTTTGGTGGCTGCCACCACACGGGCAGGATTATTATCTGCACCGTTATTTGACCGTTTTGGGATTGTCCAAAGGCTTGAATTTTATAATGTTGAGGATTTGACCACGATTGTCAAGCGTTCAGCCAGACTTTTGGGGGTTGCGATGGATGACGGCGGGGCGTTAGAAGTGGCGCATCGTAGCCGAGGTACGCCACGCATTGCCAATCGCTTGCTTAGACGCGTGCGTGACTATGCCGAGATTAAGGGTGATGGCGTCGCTACAGCTGATATTGCTTCTGCGGCACTGGATATGTTGGCTGTGGATAAGCAAGGGCTTGATCAGCTGGACCGTCGTTATTTATCGGTGTTGTCCCAAAGATTTCATGGTGGTCCTGCTGGCGTCGAAGCACTGGCAGCAGCGATGGCTGAGGATCGAGGGACGCTTGAAGATGTGATTGAGCCTTATTTATTGCAACAAGGCTACATTCAGCGTACCAGTAAGGGTCGGATTATCTCAGATAAGGTTTTTCAAATGGATGTACTTGAGTAATATATTAACATTGCTGTTAAATCATGGCTTATGATATCAGACTTTATCAAAATAAACCCCATCATCTGGTCGGATAATGAGGGTTTATTTTAAAGGTTAATGAATTATCTCTCTAAGATACACACAACACCCTGACCACCAGCAGCACAAATAGAAACCAATGCACGGCCTGAGCCTTTTTGAGCCAATAGTTTGGCTGCTGTCGCCAAAATTCGTCCACCTGTTGCTGCAAAGGGGTGACCTGCTGCTAAGCTTGAGCCATTGACATTAAGCTTACTGCGATCGATGCTGCCGAGTGGTGCATCTAGTCCCAAGCGAGTTTTACAGAAAGTCTCATCTTCCCAAGCTGCCAAAGTAGAAAGTACCTGAGAGGCAAAAGCTTCATGAATTTCATAAAAATCAAAATCTTGCAAGGTCAAACCTGCACGCTTGAGCATCTTAGGCACGGCATAAGCAGGTGCCATTAAAAGACCTTCGGTTAAACCTTCTTTACCAATAAAATCAACCGCTGCTGTCTGCTGGTGAGTGATATAAGCAAGTGGCTCATGCCCATGCTCTTTTGCCCATGCGTCACTAGACAGTAGCACCACAGAAGCACCATCTGTGAGTGGCGTTGAGTTACCTGCGGTCATGGTTGGATTGGCATTTTTTTTGCCAAAGGCAGGTTTTAGACTGGCTAATTTTTCAAGTGTGGTATCAGGACGCAAATTATTATCTTTGGTCAAGCCTTTATAAGGTGTGATTAAGTCATCAAAAAATCCTGATTCATACGCCTGAGCCAAGTTTTGATGGCTGTTATAGGCAAGTTCATCTTGATCGGTGCGACTGATATTCCACTCAAGTGCGGTGATGGCTTGGTGTTCGCCCATTGAAAGGCGAGTGCGTGGTTCACCATTTTGGGGGAAGGCTAATAAATCTTTGGGGTTGATGGTGCTAAGTGCGGACAGTTTTTGCTTGGCTGTTTTGGCATTGCCTAAACGCAAAAGCGGCTTACGCAGACCATCACCCAATGCAATCGGTGCATCAGAGGTTGTGTCTGTACCGCCTGCAATACCATTATCAATAAGGCCTAGTGCAATTTTATTTGCCACAGCAAAAGCTGCTTGTAGTCCAGTACCACAGGCTTGCGAGATATCATAAGCAGGCGTCGTTGCAGGTAATTGGGTGTTAAGCACTGCCTCACGGGTTAAGTTTAGGTCACGACTGTGTTTTAAGACAGTACCTGCCACAACTTCACCAATTTGTTTATCCGCCAAATCAAAACGAGCAACCAATCCATCTAATGCTGCAGTGAGCATATCAATGTTGTTGGCATCAGCATATACGCCATTACTACGTGCAAAAGGAATGCGATTACCGCCTAAGATGGCAACTTTATTTAAGCTCATAAAATATCCTTCTTAATATTGTGAGTAAAAATGAAAAGCCGAATCCTATCAAAGCTTGAGCGATTCATGACTTAGCTTAGCATTATTATCGCACTCTGTGGGAAATTTTGGGGTTTTGATTACAATTTATTATACAAAAAATATTTTGTATAACTAAATATAAATAAATGATGATTTTTGAGTATTAAGTTTGTACCATTTTCTTCAAATTCATGATTTTATGGTACAATAAATTATTATATTTTATCGTTTTGTTACGCTGCGACCACCGTTTGTTATCGTACATAGCGATCGCATCATTCATTAAATTAGGAGTTAGTCATGAGCGACCATTATGGAGAATTGGTTCAGTCACCTTTGGGTAAAAAAGTTGCCAAAAACTTAGGATTGCCGATGCCGATGAAGCTTGACCGCTATGAAACAGGTCAGCCTGTCGTACGAGGTGAGGTTGCTTTGGGCATAGCAAGCGGTGAAGATGCCGCTGTGCAGAGTGCTTTGGTAGAGATTTTGGGGGGCTATGAAGCCAAAGTCAATACCGATGCCACTTTAAATCACCTAAAAACAACTTCGCTCAATGACCGTCTAAAAGATGATAATGCTCGTTTTAAGGTGGCTATTTTTGATGCAACAAACATCAAAAATACGGATGAGCTTAAGCAGGTGTATGACTTTTTTCATCCGATTGCTCGGCGTCTGAAAGCATCAGGCAGGGTACTAGTCATTGCACGCCCTGAATGTTGTACGGGTGATGATATTGGTTTTAGTTTGGCACAGCGTGCGGTACTGGGTTTTGTTAAATCGATTGCCAAAGAGTTTAAGCGGGGGATTTCTGCCCAAGTGATTTATGTTCAAAAGGGTGCTGAAAGTGAGCTTGCCCATACGCTTGAATTTTTCATGTCAGCTAAGTCGGCTTATGTATCAGGTCAGCCAATTTATTTGACCAAAGCCGCCACTCAGACCCACGCAACCCTTCAGGGTAAAAAAATCCTAGTCACGGGTGCAAGTCGAGGCATTGGTCAAGCGATTGCTGAGGTGTTGGCTCGTGATGGTGCTAAGGTGTATTGCCTAGATGTGCCTGACAGCCTGCCAAATCTACAAAAAGTGGCGGGGCAAATCGGTGGTTATGCACTACCGCTGGACATCACTGCCAAAGATGCAGGCGAGCAAATTGTACGCGCCTGCGGTACGCTTGATGGGGTGGTACATAATGCAGGCGTCACCCGTGATAAAACTTTGGCTAAGATGAGTGAAGATAAATGGAATCTTGTCATGAATATTAACTTGGGTGCCATCCATCGTGTGAATGATTATTTGATTAATCATCACGGACTTGGTGAGGCTGCGCGTATTGTTTGTGTTTCATCCATTTCAGGCATTGCAGGTAATTTGGGGCAATCAAATTATGCCACAAGTAAAGCAGGTGTGATAGGCTTGGTTGAAGCAACAGCTAAGGTATTTAAAGATTCAGCTCGCACCATTAATGCTGTGGCACCTGGATTTATTGAAACCAAAATGACCGGTCAAATCCCCTTTGCCATTCGTGAGGCAGGTCGCCGCATGAACTCTATGAGTCAAGGTGGTGAACCTGTAGATGTCGCAGAAACAATCGCTTGGCTATTATCACCCAAAGCAGGCGGTCTTAATGGTAATGTGGTTCGTGTCTGTGGTCAAAGTTTACTTGGTGCATAAATTGCCTTAACTTGCTAATTTATATAAAATTTATGAAGCCATCATTGGCTATCAAGGAAAAAATTATGTCGGATAAACATTTTAGCGAATTGCCAAAAATGCACACGACCTACGCCAATGTCATCAAAAGCTTATTACCATCTTCAAACACTAAGGCAAAAGACTTACCAAGCTCAGTCTATACGGTGGATAAGCTTGTCATTGAACAAAGCAACCTTCGTGAGTATCGTAAGATTTGCGGATTTGTGGATGATGGGCGGGTACCAGCGACTTATTTTGCGGTGCTATCGCAAACTTTACAAATGAACATGATGGCAAAACCAGACTTTCCTTTTGCCATGCTTGGACTGGTGCATGTTGAAAACAGCGTTACCCAGCATCGTGTGATTTTTGATACCGAAACAGTACGCCTATCGGTGCGTCTTAATAATCTTCGTACTCATGATAAGGGTCAGCAGTTTGATTTTGTAACCAGCGTTTGGGTGGCAGATGAAATGGTATGGGAAGGGGTGTCCACCTATCTATCTCGCCAAAAAAAATCCAAAGTACAAAGACAAGCCACTCATCAAGGTACAACCAAACCTGTATTTTCAAGACCTGATAAATCAGATGACAGCTTATTTTTGGTGATGAACGTTGAAGAGGATATTGGTCGTAGATATGCGTTTGTGTCAGGTGATTTTAATTTGATTCATCTGCATCCACTGTCAGCAAGAGTGTTTGGTTTCCCGAAAGCAATTGCACATGGTATGTGGACAAAGGCACGCTCATTGGCTATGATTGCTCGTCATTTTGAGCTACCAGCGGCGTATCGTATGGATGTCTCATTTAAATTTCCTGTATTTTTGCCATCAAAGATTGAGCTAATGACCGATACACCCGATGAGCTTGGTATTGAGTTTGGATTGTATGCCAAAGACAGCGAAAAAGCTCACTTAATTGGTACACTTGCCTATTTATGATGAATGTGTCATTGGGGTGCTTGATTTTATCGTTAAATGAAGCACTTGGGTTCATAAAAATTAACAACGATGATAGCGATGCTTGAAGAAGACTTTACACAGGTGCTACAAGCACTACAATTTGATGATGCACCTGCTGGCGGGGCATTGGTCATTTATAAAGATGGTCAAGAGGTGGTTAATACCGCCACAGGGCTTGCCTTACCAAATTTGCCATGGTCATCACAAACTTTATCGGTGAATTTTTCAATCGGCAAAGGGGTGATGGCAACTTTAATTGCCGTGCTTGTCTCTGAAGGCTTATTGGATTATGAAGCACGCATAAGCCAATACTGGCATGAATTTGCTCAAAATGGCAAAACCGACATTCGCTTAAAAGATGTTTTATCGCATACTGCAGGATTATTTAATATCAGCGTGGTTACAACTGATGCTGAGGTATTGCTGGATTGGGATGAGATGCTAAAGCGTATCGCTGCCATGCCCACCTCTACCCCAAAATCTCAGGAAGAGTATCATTATGCCAGTGCTTATAGTGCCTTAGTTTCAGGCTGGGTGCTTGGTGGATTGGTGGAGCGTGTTACTGATATGACGCTTAATCAGGCACTCAATCAGTATTTGGCCAAACCGTTGGGGGTAATCGATGAGCTGTATTTTGGAGTAGATGCTGATTTAATTGATAAAATTGCCAAGCCTGAGCGTTATTTTGGTGAAATTCCCAAGAAAAATACACCCAGACGCAAACCGATACTTAAGCCTGATAGTGAGACTTTATTACAAACCTTAACTCATCTACCTACCAGTCCGCTTTGGCGTGCATCATTGGGCGATAAACCAATAACAACCGCTCATGTCAATCGTTTGTACTTTGACACGGCTCGTATGAATTTGACCAATTATAAAAATGCTCTGATGCCAAATGCCAAAGATGGGCTAGAATATCATCGCTCTGATGTGTTGATGGCAACCATACCAGCTGCCAACGGTGTCTCTTCAGCCAATGCACTGGCACGGATTTATGCCATGCACGCCAATGATGGTATTTGGCAAGGGCGAACCGTTATTTCAAAGGATGTGGTATCACGCATGAGAGCAATACAAACCGATGGGTTTGATGCGGTGATGCCTGCAAATATGCGTTGGCGAATGGGTTTTCATCGATTGTTTAGCCTGCAAGATGTGCCTGATGGCTATGGGCACATGGGTTATAATGGGTCGGTTGCTTTTTGTGAGCCAAGCCGTCGCTTATCTTTTGCATTTATTCATAATTTTGATACCACCATGCTCAATGATGTGCGACAATTTGCGTTATCTGAGATGGCGTTACAGTATTTTTAAGAAAATCATCTTTTGGCGTGATGAATGTGCTTGCATGTGTATTGCTCGATTTGTCTGAATTGATTTTTCTGAATATTTTTATTAGGAGTGATTATGAGTACACCACTTGATTTAACAATCATGATATCAAGTGAGCAAATTGCCACAAAAGTCAAAGAATTGGGTGTACAAATTAGTACACATTATCAAGACAGCAATAAAGAGCTGGTGTTGGTTGGTTTATTGCGAGGCTCAGTCATTTTCATGGCAGATTTATGCCGTCAGATTGACAAAACTCATGAGATTGATTTTATGACCGTCTCAAGTTATATCAATAAAACAACCGTTTCTAGTGGCGATGTCAAGATTATTAAAGATTTAGACAGTGAAATCCAAGGTAAAGATGTTCTGATTGTGGAGGATATTATCGATTCGGGTCGTACTTTATCAAAGGTTGTTGAGATTTTACAAACTCGTGAGCCTAATTCTATTGAAATTTGTACGCTGGTTAGTAAGCCATCACGCCGTGAGATACCAATGACGGTTAAGTTTTGTGGCTTTGAGGTAGAAGATAAATTTATTGTTGGTTATGGGTTAGATTATGACCAAAAATACCGCCATTTACCATTCATCGGTGAAATCGGTCTTTAAGTCAATTACGATAAATGAAAAAGTCGATAAATGAAAAAGCCAAAACCATCTTCGTGTAAGATGGTTTTTTATTGATTAGCGTGTGGTAGTTGGCACAATAAAAGCATTGACGGTCTCTAGCATGCAAGGTTTAAGCGAGTGTCGCACAATTTTTTGGGCAACTTCAGTGCGTGCATTTGGATTAATGGCAGCTGTGGTAAGCTCGGTCAAGCTGACGGCTTCAGGTGCTTTATCAGCCACACAGCCGCATGCCGTTTCTGAAATCTTGGCTTTGGATTCTGAAGACAATTTCATGGTGGCAATTTTCCAGTACTGATGACCAGTCAGCTGGGTTTGGCAAGTTTGTTTGACTGCATGTTTGATTAAGCTGGTGGTTAAATTAGCAGAACTGTTTTTTGGATTGCTTTCAGGGGTGCTTGCACAGCTTGCTAGGGTAAAGGCAGTCATTAGTGTGGCGGTAACATATAAAATTTTCATCATTATCTCTCATAAATAAGCTTATCTGAACAGGTTTTTGGCAAAAAATGGTATCTTAACATAAAACCAAATCCAGCAAGAATTTGGTTTTAATGATTGACCGCAGTCAGTGTTTAAATAAGTTATGCTTATTCCACCTGACTGACATCTCTGACCGCCCCTGTGTCAGCACTGGTGGTCATGGCTGCGTAAGCACGCAAGGCTTGGGACACATGGCGAATGCGATTGGCAGGCTTCCACGCATGTTTACCACGCACTTGCATCGCTTCACGGCGTTTTTGAAGTTCTGTAGGGTCAACCGCCAAGTTGATGGTGCGGTTGGGAATGTCAATATGAATGGTGTCGCCATCTTCGACCAAACCAATCGCACCTCCTTCAGCGGCCTCTGGGCTGGCATGTCCAATGGATAAGCCTGATGTGCCACCTGAAAAACGCCCATCGGTCAATAATGCACACGCTTTACCCAGCCCTTTAGACTTTAGGTAGCTGGTGGGGTAGAGCATCTCTTGCATGCCCGGCCCGCCTTTTGGACCTTCATAACGAATGATGACAATATCACCTGCAATGATTTGGTCTGCCAAAATGGCTTCAACGGCATCATCTTGGCTTTCAAACACACGCGCCTTGCCTGTGAATGTCAAAATACTGTCATCGACACCTGCGGTTTTTACCACACAACCACGCTCAGCAATATTGCCAAATAACACCGCCAAACCGCCATCTTGTGAATAGGCATGTTTCACATCACGGATACAGCCACTTTCACGGTTTAAGTCAAGATTTGGGTAGATCTTATTTTGGCTAAAAGCTTGGGTGGTGCGTACACCACCTGGGGCGGCAATGTATAAAGCACGAGCTTGTGTATTATCAGGATTCATTACATCCCAAGTTGCCAATGCGTCTTTTAGGGTGGGGCTATGTACGGTGGGCAGGCTGGTATCTAATAATCCTGCACGGTCAAGCTCTGCCAATATGCCCATCACACCGCCAGCACGATGCACATCTTCCATGTGGTATTTTTGGGTGGCAGGGGCAACTTTTGATAAGCAAGGCACCAAGCGAGACAGACGGTCAATGTCTGCCATCTTAAATGCCACGCCCGCTTCATTGGCTGCTGCCAGCAGATGCAAAATGGTATTGGTTGACCCGCCCATGGCGATGTCTAAGCTCATGGCGTTTTCAAAGGCGGATTTGGTGGCAATTGAGCGTGGCAAAACACTGTCATCACCCTGTTCATAATGACGCTTAGTAATCTCAACAATCATTCGCCCCGCCTTTAAAAACAGCTCTTTACGCTTGGTATGGGTTGCCAGCAGTGAGCCATTACCAGGCAATGACAACCCCAACGCTTCGGTCAAACAGTTCATGGAATTGGCGGTAAACATGCCTGAGCAAGAGCCACAAGTGGGGCAAGCCGAGTTTTCTACCGTTTGCACATCACCATCACTGACCAAATCATCTGCTGCGTCAATCATGGCATCAACAAGGTCAAGTTTGCGAATGGATTGCCCTTGGTCATTGACCACCGTTTCATGCACATTACTGCCATCAACCAAAGTGCTGGCGAGTACTTTGCCAGCTTCCATCGGTCCACCTGAGACAAAAATCGTCGGAATATTCAGACGCATCGCCGCCATCAACATACCGGGGGTGATTTTATCGCAATTACTGATACACACCAAAGCATCAGCACAATGGGCATTGACCATATATTCTACGCTGTCAGCAATCAAGTCACGGCTTGGTAGGCTATAGAGCATGCCACTATGACCCATGGCAATGCCATCGTCAACAGCGATGGTATTAAACTCTTTTGCCACCCCGCCTGCCTTTTCAATCTCACGAGCGACCAGTTGCCCCATGTCTTTAAGATGCACATGTCCCGGAACAAATTGGGTAAAGGAATTGGCAATGGCGATGATGGGTTTTTGAAAATCGGCATCGGTCATGCCAGTGGCACGCCACAAAGCCCTAGCCCCTGCCATGTTGCGACCTGCGGTGGAAGTTTTTGAGCGATAAATTGGCATACATATTCCTTATTTGATGGCTTTGGGTTGCTTGATTGTCAGCGTTGACCTTTTATGCAGCCCATAATTTGGCTAATTTTTGCTATTTTAGCATTGTTTGATACCAAAAAGTTGTTTGACTTTTTGTAATAAACATAACTATTAGTTATTAATAGCAGCTTATTCACTTTGCCTTGCTTTTTTGGCTGATTTATCAAATGATATTTATGAGATTATATCATAAAATTACAAAAGCCAAACATGTAAACCGAATACACACGCCCAACTTAAAAAATTGTTATAAAAACAAAATTTTATTGATTTTATTTGGTAAGGATTTGCTCAAAATTAGGTAATAAATTTGGGTAATAATATCTCACAAAATTTGCAATAAAACGGTATTCTTGTTAGGCTTATGTCCCAAAATATCAATGATTTATCATTGATACATTTTATTAAACTGAATAATCACAGTATATTAATTAAATTAATTTAATAAATTAATTAAAATTTTATAAAAATTGAGGGGCTTATGAGTGCATCACAACCACCTTCTCATCAAAAAAATCATAAAGACATACAAATTATGAATCAAGGCGTTAAGATAAGTCGGTTTGGTGTTTTTCCAAAGGTTAGCGTCCCTGTCTTTGCCGTTTCTGCTTTTTTGGTCATAGCATTTATGCTGTATGGTGCGATATTTAGTGAACAAGCAGGGCAAGTATTTGGACAAATGCAGCAATTTATCAGCCAAAATTTTGGTTTTGGGCTGGTGATTTTGATGAATCTTGCTTTGGCATTTTGTGTATATTTGGCATTAAGTCGCTATGGTGATATTCGGCTCGGGCATCAAACCGAAGTGCCAGCGTACAGTTTTGGTTCATGGATTGGCATGCTATTTTCAGCAGGTATTGGCATTGGGCTTTTATATTGGGGTACTGCTGAGCCTTTATATCACTTTGCCGCACCGCCTAGAGCCGAACCTGAGACGGTTAATGCAGCCGTTGAAGCGATGCAAATTTCATTTTTGCATTGGGGGCTACATGCGTGGGCAGTGTATGCGGTGGTTGCATTATCTTTGGCATATTTTCACTATCGCCGAGGATTGCCGCTGTCTGTGCGTTCGGTATTATTTCCATTGATTGGTAAACGCATTTATGGTGGCTGGGGTCATACGGTTGATATCTTGGCGGTATTTGGCACGATGTTTGGTGTGGTGACCTCTTTGGGTCTTGGCGTAATGCAGCTTGAGACAGGATTGGCGCAACTATGGGGCGTGACACCAAGTTTAACACTAAAACTAGGATTAATCGCTGGGATTACGGTATGTGCGGCACTGTCGGTGATGGCGGGGCTTGATAAGGGCGTAAAACGCTTAAGTGATATTACCATCTTAGCTACCTTGGTGATGCTTGCTTTTATGATTTTGGCAGGTCCAACACGGTTTATTTTTGACAGCTTTATTGAAAATATTGGTAACTATGCAGGCAATCTGATTACGCTTGGGCTTTGGAATGAAGCTTATGTTGATACAGATTGGCAATCATCTTGGACCATCTTTTATTGGGCATGGTGGGTAAGTTGGTCGCCATTTGTGGGGATTTTTATTGCGCGCATTTCTCGAGGTCGTACCATTCGTGAGTTTTTATTTGGGGTGCTGTTTGTGCCGATGCTACTTTTATTTTTATGGTTTACAACTTTTGGCGGCGTAGCGGTTCATATGGAGATGCTTGGGTCGTATGGTTTTGTTGAAGCGGTTCAAGCTGATTACGGCAGTGCTATTTTTAGATTCATTGAACATTACCCATTCACCAAAGGCTTGATGGTTGTGATTATGATTATGATTGTGTTATGGTTTGTCACATCAGCAGACAGTGCAAGCTTGGTGGTGGATATGTTGACGGCTGGCGGTGAAACAGATCCACCAAAAATTCAAAGGTTATTTTGGGTAACCTCTGAAGGTATTATTGCAGCGGTTTTATTGGCAGCTGGTGGACTTGGTGCATTGCAGGCGGCGGCGATTGTGGCAGGATTGCCGTTTGCGATTGTGGTTTTTGTGATGATGTATTGTCTGTGGCGTGGTTTGGGTCGTGATCGCTTGACGCTGTACCGCAATAGCCAGTGGTACATCACCGAAGAATCCGCTGAGCATAATTCTCAAAATGAAATGATCGATGAGTATCTTTTAAAAGGGCCGTTACCCTTGCCTAAATCAGACCAATCAACTCAATCATAATCACTATAACAGTCATTGATAAAGGCGGCTTGATAAAGACATCAAGCCGCCTTTTTTATGTTGATGAATGATGATATGATAAACACAATTTTAAAGATGAATAAAACTTTAGTAAATAAAGTCTAATGGCAAATCTATGAATACACAAGAACAAAAGTCGTTTATTTTTATGACGGTAGCGGTCGTCTTGATGCTACTGAGTTTTTATTATTTAATACATGTTTGGCTGATTGTTTTTGCTTCAATTTTAATGGCGGTTTGGCTGTTAAGTTTGGTTGAATATCTAACTTTGATACCTTGGGTTGGTCAATATCTCAAAAAACTACCACATGGTATTTTATTAACAATGGTTTTGATGGGGCTTGTGGGGGTTTTGTCCACCTTGGCGGCACTGTTTGGGCATGAGTTGGCACTTCAACTAGAAAACTTAAAATTATTGGTGCCACAAGCATTTGAATATATGAACCAATATTTAACCCAGTATTTACAAACCCATCCTGCTGTTTATGAATGGCTGGCAGGCTTGGAATGGGCAAGAGAGCTAAGAGATAATCCGCAGCAATTTTTGACACGGTTTAGTGATGGTGCGATGGCGTATCTACCAACTTATTTGGGCGGTATGGTCAGCGGTATGGGAACTTTGGTCGTAATTACAATTATTGGACTATTTTTGGCAATTTCTCCATCTGTTTATCGCCGAAGCTTTGTGGCGATGGTACCAAAAGACAGCCGAGATAAGGCAGAATATTTGTTAGACCGTAGCTATCGTTCTATGCAGCAGTGGTTATTAGGGCAGCTGGTTGTGATGGCGTTTGTTGGCATTGCCACAGGGATAGCACTTTGGTTGATGGGCATTCCTTTTGCCTTAGCCTTGGGATTTATTGCCTTTTTACTGGACTTTGTGCCTGTTTTGGGCCCTTGGTTATCAGCCATACCGATTTTATTATTAACTTTAATTGTCTCACCAAAAATGTTGTTATGGGTGGCATTGATGATTGTTGTGGTGCAGCAGCTTGAAAGCTATGTCATCTCACCGATTGTCCAAAATCGTATGGTAGATTTGCCACCAGTGGCATTGCTGTTATCTCAGGTTATTATGGGTTCAATCACAGGCATTTTGGGCATTGCTTTGGCAACACCATTGATGGTTATGGTAATTGTTTGGGTTCAGGTGTTGTACATTAAATTTACTTTAGGCGATTATGCAGTGCGTATTTTGGATCAAAATGAAAGCCAAATGCAGGCTGACCCCTTTGGTGATTGGGAAGCTTATCAAAAAAAGCAATCTATTGAAGAAAACCCATCGCTTAAGCGTCGCTTACAGTTAATGCGTCAAAAAAGACAAGCCAAAGCCGCTCAAATCAAAGATAATCTCTCAGAATAATCAATGAATAATTAGGCATATCTATGCTGGTTATTAAAAATTCATTGTCAGCTAGGGCTTATAAAAATGGCTTATCGTTGGGCTGCGGTGATGGTTTCGATGATTGCATCATTTAAATAACCAATGGCATCAAGATTGGTATGCTTTAGGGTATTGATTGCATGGGTTGTGGCTAATGAATGGCTATTTGGTAGGCGTATATAACCGCCTTGTGCATGCATTGTCAGTATGTTATCTTCCAAATCAATGCTCACCAAATCGTAATTTGTATGTTTAAATAAGACATTCACATTACCTGTCATCTGCCAGCGGGCCGCTTCTTGATGGATGAGTGTTTGTTTATCACCATAGGCAACTTGGGCGGGTTTGGCAGTATTGGTAAAGTGAGTATGAATTGCCAACGATAATGCATCACATGCAATCACTGCCGTACCTTTTAGTTTGATATGCCAAGCTTTGGCGATGCTTGCATGTGGCAGCCCAAGCAGTTTTTCTGCTTCATCGGCGGTCATCGGTGTATTCATGTGCTTTAAAAGCTGGGGGGTGAGAGGTATGCGTGCTTTTAACTCATCAGCCAATTGGTCATAATGTGCTAAAAACATTTGCGGTAAATCAAAATCAATGGTTAACTGAGCCAGTTTAACATTATGGATACGAAAGGTAAAACCTGTATCATTAAAAATATTTTGTAGTAAAATTAAAGTTTTATCGGTCTTGTTCATCTTAGTGCATCATCTTAAAACCCATACTATAGCATAAATTTACGACAAAATCCGAGCAAATACCAGCCAAGCTGTGCTAAAATAAGGTGACCATATCACTAACTCAGGAGGATATTATGACAACGCATTATGACGATAGTAATATTTTTGCTAAGATTTTAAGGGGCGAGTTGCCTTGCCATCGGGTCTATGAAGATGATCAGACTTTGGCATTCATGGATATCATGCCAGTGGCTGTTGGGCATGTGTTGGTCATTCCAAAGTATCCAGCAGTTGAGTTGTCGGATTTGCCATTACAATATGCTCAAGCGGTCATTGCCACCGCTCAAAAAGTCATGAAAGCGCAAAGGCAAGTTCTACAAACACAAGGCATCACTCAAGTGCAGATAAATCACCCCGAAGCAGGTCAGTCAGTGCTGCATTATCATATGCATCTTGTGCCAGCACACTTTAGTGACATTGCCAAACATGAAGCCAAACATGAATCGGTATCTGCCAATCCAGATGAGTTGGCACAATTAGCTGCACAATTATCCGAGGCAATTAATTAAAAAATAAAAAGCCAAATCCTTGGGATTTGGCTTTTTTGATGAAAGTTAATTAACCAACAAACGCGCGTTCAACGACATAATCGGCAGGCTCACCCATACGGGGCGACACCGTCAGACCAAGCTCATCTAAGATGGCAGCAGTATCGGCATTCATCGCCATACTGCCACAAATCATCACACGGTCATCGTCTTTATTCATCACTGGTAAACCAATGTCATCAAACAGTTTGCCTGATTTTATCAAATCAGTGACACGACCAGTATGATGAAATTCATCACGAGTGACGGTAGGGTAGTAGATGAATTTTTCACGAATCCATTCGCCAAAAATCTCATCATTTGGTAGCTGATTTTCAAAAAAATCACGATAAGCCAAATCATTGACATGACGCACGCCATGTACCAAAATCACCTTTTCAAAACGCTCATATACCTCAGGGTCACGGCACAATGATAAAAATGGTGCAAGTCCTGTGCCTGTGGCAAGCATATACAAATGTTTACCAGGTAATAAGTCATCAAGCACCAAAGTACCAGTCGGTTTTTTACTGATTAATAATTCATCACCAACTTGAATGTGTTGCAGGCGAGAAGTCAGCGGACCATCGGGCACTTTAATTGAAAAAAATTCAAGCTCCTCTGCCCAGTTTGGGCTGGCAATCGAGTAAGCACGCGCCAAGGGTTTGCCATCAACCATGATACCAATCATGGCAAATTCACCATTACGAAAACGCAAGCTATCGCCACGGGTGGTCTTGATGGTAAATAAACTGTCATTCCAATGATGTACATAAGTGACGGTTTCTGTGATAAACTTTGACATAAAATTTCTCTGATTGTGATGATGTTTTGGTATCGGCAGATGATTACAGCAGCCGATGGGATAATTATTTTTTGTATGATAATGAATTTTACCCAGTTGTTTTAGGGTAATTTTGGAATAAGCAGCCTTTATTTTAGCATAAACCAGTTTTACATAAACGAAAAAATTTTAGCATAAATAAGAAAAATTCTCTATGACTATGATAACTTTTCCCATTATTGGTTACCATCATTCACCCCTAACTCAAAAATTTGGCATACCAAGACAGCCCAATCTTGTTCAAGTATCCAGTCATATTGAATTTGTGCCACCTTATGATAATGTGGCTGCTTTTGAGGGCATTGAAAATTATAGCCACTTGTGGATTATTTGGCAGTTTCATCATAATCGACCCCAAGCTAACTTTCGTCCACAAGTGAGGCCACCAAGATTTGGCGGTAATGCTAAAATGGGCGTCTTTGCAACCCGCAGCATGTATCGACCTTCACCTTTGGGGTTGTCGGTAGTCCGTCTAGAGCGTCTTGAGGTGATTAATCATAAAGTTAGGCTGTATATCATTGGCGCAGATATGGCGGATGGTACGCCAATTTTTGATATCAAGCCTTATTTGGCTTTTTCTGATAGTATCACCGATGCCATCAGTCAGCAGATAGACACGCCATCCATGCGTAAAACTGCCATAGATACCAAGGCTAAACAGGTGTTTGATGGGCTTATTAGGCAAGGTGTGTTAGAGGATGCTGATGTTCAGATTATCCAAGGTCTTATCGCTCAAGACCCAAGACCTGCTTACCGTCAAGATGAGGTGGGCACCATTTTTGCTTTGCGTTATGATGGCGTGGATGTGGATTTTTTGATGAATGAGACAGGCGTGCTTATGATTGTTGGGGTTCGCTTGATTGGGTCTTAAAATGCATTCATCACCCTAAATAATTGCACAATTTAAAAAAACCGCTAAAACCCAATCAGATTTAGCGGTTATTTGTTGAATTTGGTAATACCAAAGATAATGATGGTGCCCGAGGCCGGACTCGAACCGGCACACTCGTAAGAGCGAGGGATTTTAAATCCCTTGTGTCTACCAATTTCACCACTCGGGCAAAGCATTTTGCAAAAGTATGCTTTAGGTCTTTGCTGAATTACTTTGGAGGCTGGAGTCGGAATCGAACCGGCGTACACGGAGTTGCAGTCCGCTGCATGACCACTCTGCCATCCAGCCATTCAAGTGATGCTATCTTACCAAAAATTTTTAAAATTACAAGCAAAATTTTTAAAAATTTTCAAAAATGTGCCAAGTCTATGTCATTGCTCATAAAAAAGTATCAATTGCAAGACACAAATTTGACAACTTACCCAAAATATCTCAAAAAAATCTCACTGTTTTAGCGTTAAAATCAGCTATAATAAGAAATTTGGTTATTTTATATTTGTCCTTAAATGTTAGGAAAATCCTAGCCAAGATAGGGTGGTTTTTAAGGGTTTGCTTGATTTTGTGTCTAAGAGAATTTTGCGGTTATGGCAGTTATGTTTATCAATGCCAAGTTAGCAGATCCATAAAATTATTCATTCAGTTTTAAAGTTTAAAGTGGGTTATCATGAAATTAAATCTAACAGCAGTGCTGGTCATTGGGCTGATGACCAGTATGGGCGTGCTGACGGCGTGCAGTCAACAGGACGATACCAGCGTGCAGCAACAAATGCCAAATCCGACGGTAGATGTTCAAACCATTATGCTCGAAACTGTGCCAGTGATTCAAAGTTTTGCAGGGCGTGTTGCCGCCATTGAGACTTCAGAGGTTCGCCCGCAGGTGACGGGCATTATTGATGAAGTACTGTTCTATGAAGGTAGTATGGTGCAGGCAGGACAGCCTTTATATCGGATTAATGTCGATAGCTATACCAGCCAAGTGCAAGCAGGTGAAGCAGCGGTTCAAAACGCTGAGGCGGCTGTCGGTAATGCCGAGGCCACACGAGCATCAGCTCAAGCAAATTTAGCCGCTCAAGAAGCCAATTTGGCTCAGGCACGGGCAGATGTCATGCGACTTGAGGGCTTATTGGAGGTTGAGGCGATCTCTCGTCAAGCTTTTGACCAAGCAGTAACCGCCATGCGAACCGCTGAAGCGAATGTTTTGGCTGCCAGAGCGGCAGTTGCGCAGGCAGATGCTAATATTCACAGTGCAACAGCATCCGTGCAAAGTGCACGCGCCAATCTAAACGCAAGCCAACTGGATGCAGGTCGTACCATTGTCAAGGCACCCATCAGTGGTATAACGAGCATCTCAGCGGTGACAGCAGGTGCACTGGTATCCGCCAATCAGCCAACACCATTGGTGACAATTAATCGGTTGGATGAAGTGTATGTGGACATCAGCCAGTCTTCAACCCAAATGCTAAGATTGCGTGAACAGATTGAGTCTGGTCAAGTAGGTCAAGGCGGTGCAGATGTTCAACTGGTGCTTGAAGATGGTCAAACTTATCCAATCTTAGGACAATTATTGCTTGCCAATGCACAAGTGGATACAGCCACGGGCAACATGACCTTACGCGCTGTGTTCCCAAATCCTGATGGTAAGCTTATACCGGGTATGTTTGTTAATGCTCGCTTAATTCAAAGTGTGGTGCATGAAGCAGCTTTATTGCCACAATCAGCGATCATGCGTACACCAAAAGGCGAAACCCAAGTTTATATCGTTAACGCAGATAACAAAATCGAGATTCGCACGGTAACGACAGCAGGTACTTATCATGGTAATTGGATTGTAACAGGTGGTATTAATTCTGGTGATCGTGTTGTGATTATTGGCGGCAGTAAAGTTAAGCCAAACCAAGAGGTTAATGTGCGAGAACTGCCAGCTGCCAGCAGTGAAGCAAATGCTGATATCAGCACGCCACCGCCTTCTAAACCAAGTACTGTTAACTCAAACATTCCAATGGCAAGACCACAAAGTGATACGACGGTTGCCAACTTATCCGCCGAAGAACAAGCTGCGATGAACGCTGCTGACGAAACCAAGTAAATAAAGGTATAGCATGTCTCGTTTTTTTATACATAGACCGATTTTTGCTTGGGTGATTGCAATTCTCATCATGCTGGTCGGTATTTTGGCAATTAATAATTTGCCGATTGAACAATACCCAAAAATTGCACCGCCTCAAGTAAAGGTGCGTGCCGTCTACCCAGGTGCTGATGCTGAGACGGTTGAAAACTCGGTCACGCAGATCATCGAGCAGCAGATGAAAGGGATTGATGGACTGATGTACATGTCATCAAATTCATCAGCGGCAGGGTCTGCCTCTGTGACTTTAACATTTGAAAATGGCACTGATCCAGATACTGCCCAAGTACAAGTACAAAATAAATTACAATCTGCCATGAGTTCATTGCCTGAAACAGTACAACGCACGGGTTTGAATGTTGAAAAATCTGCCAGCGATTTTTTGATGGTGACAGCTTTTGTGTCTGAAGATGGCAGTATGGATCAGTCAGATATTGCCGACTATGTTGCAACCAGTATTGTTGATCCTATCAGCCGTGTGGAGGGCGTCGGTGGTACTAATGTGTTTGGTTCATCTTATGCCATGCGTATTTGGCTTGATCCTGCCAAATTGCGTGCCTACAACTTGATACCGTCAGATGTCTCATCTGCCATCAGATCCCAAAATGTTCAGGTTTCAGCAGGACAATTAGGCACTTTGCCAACCAATACTGACCGTGTGGTGATTAATGCGACCGTCAGCGTACAAAGCTATCTGCAAACACCAGAGCAGTTTGAAGATATCTTATTAAAAACAGATACTGCAGGCGCTCAAGTACGCATCAAAGATGTTGCTCGTGTCGAGCTTGGTAGTGAAAATTACCAATTTAGAGCTCAGTATAACGGTCAAGCAGCATCAGGCCTTGCCATTATGCTTGCACCAGGTGCTAATGCACTTGAGGTGCGTGAAGCGGTGGGCGTGCGATTAGATGAGCTGTCGCAAAATTTCCCAACAGGCCTAAAAATGGTCGTGCCTTATGACACAACACCATTTGTTCGACTGTCAATTACACAAGTTGTATATACGCTGTTAGAAGCAGTTGTACTGGTTTTTTTGGTGATGTTCTTATTTTTACAAAACTGGCGAGCGACAATCATTCCAACTTTGGCAGTGCCAGTGGTCATTTTAGGGACTTTTGCGGTATTATCGGTGTTTGGGTATAGTATTAATATCTTAACCATGTTTGCGATGGTACTTGCCATTGGCCTTTTGGTGGATGATGCGATCATTGTTGTTGAAAATGTTGAGCGGATTTTGGAAGAAAATCCATCTATCCAAGTGATGGATGCCACCATTCAATCGATGCGTGAGATTAGTAAGGTTGTTATTGGTATTGCACTGATTTTATCGGTGGTTTTTGTACCGATGATTTTCTTTGGTGGATCCTCAGGCGTGATTTATCGTCAGTTTGCGGTTACTTTGATGACCAGTATGGCACTGTCTGCATTTATTGCACTTGTGTTTACACCAGCTTTGTGTGTGACCATTTTAAAGCGTCAAGCACATAAAGATATCAACATTCAAACAGGATTTTTTGGTTGGTTTAACCGCTTTTTTTATCAAACCAGTCGTCGTTATGAAAACTTTATTGGTAAAACTTATGCCTCAAAATTGGCGTATTTAGCAGTATATACTGGCATTGTGGCGGTTATGGCATTGATCTTTATGCGACTGCCAAGCTCATTTGTACCTGAAGAAGATCAAGGTGCGGTCATGACTTTGGTGCAACTGCCAGCAGGTTCAACACTTGATAAGACCAATGCGGTGATGGATAAACTGGCAAATTATTATCATGATAAAGAAACGGATAACATCGAATCGGTGTTTACGATTTCTGGATTTGGCTTCATGGGCAGCGGCCAAAATTCTGGTATGGCATTTATCAAACTCAAAGACTGGGATGAGCGAGCAGGCAGTGAAAATACCGCTCAAAGTATTGCACGCCGAGCAATGGTGATGAATATGATGATCCCAGAGGCAAGTCTGATTTTTCCAATCGCACCGCCGCCAATCCAAGGCTTTGGTAATACCAGCGGCTTTGATTTACAATTAAAAGATGTTGGCGGTGTAGGTCATGAAGCCCTGCTGGATGCACGCAATCAGCTGATGGGTATGGCGATGCAAAATCCAGCGATTGCCTCGATTCGCCCAGGTGGTCAAGAGGATGCACCCAAACTAAAAGTTGACATCAATCAGGCACAAGCAGCCGCTTATGGCGTACCTTTGACAGCGATCAATGATACCATTGCACAAGCGTGGGGAGGCAGCTATGTGAATGATTTCATTGATCGTGGACGCATCAAAAAAGTCTACATCCAAGGTGAGCCAGACAGCCGTGTGGTGCCTGAGGACATCAATCGCTGGTATGTGCGTAATCAATCTGGTGAGATGGTGAGCTTTGGTGCTTTTTCTGGCAGTCAATGGGAATATGGCAGCCCAAGTTTGGCGCGTTATAATGGTGTGTCTTCGATGGTGTTGACTGGCAGTGCTGCCCTAGGTGTGAGTACAGGCGATGCCATGGAGGCGATGGCACAAATGGCATCACAGCTGCCTGCTGGCATTGATTTTGAGTGGACAGGTCTGTCGCTTGAGCAACAAAAATCAGGGGGTCAAGCACCAATACTATATGCCTTATCAATTTTGGTGGTTTTCTTGTGTTTGGCAGCACTGTACGAAAGTTGGTCTGTGCCTTTTGCGGTCATTTTGGTCATTCCTTTGGGGGTAATTGGCTCTTTATTACTCACAAAAATCCATGGGCTTGCTAATGATGTATACCTACAAGTTGCCCTATTGACTGTGATAGGTTTATCGGCAAAAAATGCCATTTTAATCATTGAATTTGCCAAAGAAATCCAAGAATCTGGTCAAACGCTCAAAGCGTCAATCATGATGGCGGCGCGTATGCGTCTGCGTCCAATCATCATGACCTCGCTTGCTTTTGGTGTGGGTGTTGTGCCACTATATATTGCCACAGGTGCAGGTTCAGGCAGTCAAAACGCTGTTGGTACGGGGGTTTTGGGTGGGGTGTTGACATCGACATTCTTGGGGATATTTTTTATCCCAATGTTTTATGTTTGGGTGCGTACGCTATTTCCCTATAAGCCAAAAGCTCAGCCTGTAACCCATGCTAAATCTCATGAACATGTTTAAGGATTGATTATGAAAATCTCTACAACTGCACGTATCTTGACGCTCTCAGCGCTGGCGATTGGCATGGCAGCTTGTAGTAGCATTCCAAAGAAAATTGACACATCGGCACCGATTTTGGCGGTGCCTAATGTGCCTATGAAGGATGGCTATCAAGTCTATGATGCTGACACCATCAGTGTGGCGCAGGCACCAAGCGTGGCATCACTACGCTGGCAGGAATTTTATACAAATCCTAAACTTGCAGCTTTGATTGAGCTTGCTTTACAAAATAACAAAGACTTGCAATCTGCGGTCTTAGCCGTGCAATCAGCCCGTGCTCAATATCAAATTACCGAAGCTGGCAGCGTGCCACAAGTCGGCTCAAATACCAGTGTGACACGCCAAGCGAATAACCGTATCGATGCCAATGCTTCAACCAATTATCATGTTGGGCTTGCGATGAGTGGTTATGAGCTGGATTTATGGGGCAAAGTTGCCAGTCAAAAACAGCAAGCACTACATCAATATTTGGCAACCAACGCCGCCAAAGACGCCGTTCAGATTTCAATCATCTCAAGCGTCGCCCAAGGTTATGTTAACTTAGCTCACGCTTTGGCTCAAAGGCAGTTGGCTGAGCAGACGCTAAAAACCCGTGAACATGCGATGATGATTACCCAAAAGCGTTTTGAAGCGGGGATTGATTCTAAGTCGCCAAGTCTACAAGCAGCAAGTTCGCTTGAGTCAGCACGATTGGCAGTATATGCAGCAGATACCAGTATCTTAAAAGCCAAAAATGCGTTACAGCTGCTGATTGGTCGTCCTGTACCAAACGAGCTACTACCAGCGATAGATGCCAGTATGCATATGGGTCATATTACCACACAGACATTGTTTAGTGCAGGTTTGCCCAGCGAGCTTTTATATTATCGCCCAGATATTATGCAGGCTGAGCATCGCCTAAAAGCAGCAGGTGCAAATATCAATGTGGCACGCGCTGCTTATTTTCCGTCGATTCGTTTATCATCTAATGTGGGATTTAGTAGTAACAGTTTGAATAACTTATTTGAATCAAGTGCTTTGGGCTGGTCTTTTGGGCCTGCGATTAGCTTGCCTATCTTTGATGCAGGCAGTCGCCGTGCCAATCATGAGATGGCGCAAGTTGCTCAGCAGTCGGCATTGGTGGATTATGAAAAAGCTATTCAAAATGCCTTTAAAGAAGTGTCGGATGTTTTAGCTGAGCGTGCAACTTTAGGCTTGCGTCTTGATGCTCAGATTCGCCTTCAGGATAATTACCGTCAAACTTATGATATCGCTTATGCAAGATTTCGTTCTGGATTGGATAATTATCTGACGGTACTGGACGCCGAGCGGTCTTTATTTATTAATCAGCAAAATATACTACAGCTTGAGCTTGCCAAGTTAGTCAGCCAAATCCAGCTATACCAAGCATTGGGCGGCGGTGCAAGCTTAACTGCTGAGCAAATCACAGAATTTAATCGTCAGCGTGAAGCCATGCGTCCAGCCATGCTGATGGATGACGAAAAATCCCAATAGGCTGATAATCACCCAACAACCCAATATACCAACCAAGATATTGGGTTGTTGGGCATCAATTACCACCGTTTAGATTGTGCAGATTGAATGTGGGTTGTTACTGCATTTGTGAGCGTATCAAGTGATTTATCAGAAAGCTTGGTAAGTTTGATGTCGACCATCGGTGCACTTAACTCCCAATCTCCACGATAACAAGATAATTGCCAAGCCGCCAATGATTGGCAGTCTGGTTCGATTTGGTCAAAGCTGATACTAAATGCCTTAGGCGTTTCTTTATCACCAAAGTATAGCATGCCTTTTTTGGCTTTTTGTAGCGGTTGATTGTGATAACTACTCAGCACAAAAACCAAATGATGTGCCTCTTTGAGCAATTTATCCAATTTGATTTGAATTTGTTCTTGCTGAATTAGACTATCGTCAAAGCTTTTAGCACCTACCAAGGCATCGCCATGATGGCGAATAGATTCATTGGCATTACGCAAATTACCATACCAAATCGTCTCCAAGATATTAAATGCCTTATCATAAACAAAGCAAGATAAATCAATATCCATCGCCACAGGCGCCTCATCTACTAAGGGCAGTTTGGCAAGTAAGGCAGATAGCCCTTGTTTTTCAAGGCTGGTAAAGTGGTAGCTCACCCCCACGGTCACAGTATGACCAAGTTGATGCTCACGAATCTTGATTGGGTCAAAATATTCTTTTAAGATATGAGTATTGGTTGACATAAGGTAATTTTATCCATTTAAGTGAAAAGTTCATCATACCTTATCTACATCAGAGTTTTAAGTGTTGGCATGCAGATTGGTTGATAAAAGGGGCAATTTTAACAAAAAACCTAAACAGACCGTACAAATACAAGCAAAAATTCTCAAAGTAATCAGGCTGTTATGGGTGGGTTGATTATCGGGCCAATTAATCAAAAATCTTCCCAGGGTTGATGATGCCATTGGGGTCAAATACCGCTTTGATGGCTTTCATATAATCAATCTCAGTCTGGGTGCGTGTGTAGGTTAGATATGGCTTTTTGGTCATGCCAACGCCATGTTCAGCCGAGATAGAACCTTGATATTTTTGCACGGTATCAAACACATAAGTATTGACCGTTTGGCATTTTTCAAAAAATTCATCTTTGGTCAAATTGGCAGGTTTTAGAATATTTAAATGTAAATTGCCATCGCCAATATGGCCAAACCAACAGATTTCAAAGTCGGGATAATTGGCTGTGACGATGTGTTCAATATCGCTGATAAAGTCTGCCAAATGGCTGATTAATACTGAAATATCGTTTTTATAAGGGGTGAATGCCGAGATGGTCTCAGAGATGCTTTCACGCAATTTCCAAAGTTCTTGAAGTTGCCCAATACTTTGGCTCATCACACCATCAACAATTAGCCCCTCTTCGGCACATTGCTCAAACACGCCCATCGCCAAATCCAGCACATCATCATTGATGGCCTCAAATTCTAGTAGTACATAAAAGGGTGCTTGGCTCTCAAAGGGTGCTTTGGTATGACCTGCGGCGATGACTTTATCAACAGCCAGTTGGTCAAAAAATTCAAATGCTGTTAAAGTCAATGCTTGACCAAATTGAGCCAGTAAAGTCACCACACTGTTAAACTCTGTCACGCCAAGCACCATGGCGGTTAGATTGATTGGCTGTTTTTCAAGTTTGATTAACGCCTTGGTAATAAAACCAAGTGTTCCTTCTGCACCGATGAATAAATGGCGAAAATCATAGCCTGTGGCATTTTTTAGCATACCGCCATTTAAAGTTAAAATATCCCCTTTGCCTGTAACAACGGTGAGACCTAAGATTTGATCTCGTGTCATACCATAACGGATAACCTTAATACCACCAGCATTGGTGCTGATATTGCCACCAATTTGGCTAGAACCTGATGAAGCAAAATCGACGGCATAATACAAACCTTGATTTTTGGCAAATTCTTGTAATGATTGAGTGATGACACCAGCGTCAACCTCAACCATACGGTCCGCTTCATAAAACTGACCAATTTGGTTCATTTTATCAAAACTTATCACCACCTCGCCTTTTGTCGCCACCGCTGCAGCGGATAGACCAGTGCGACCACCACTTGGCACTAAGGGGGTTTGATGCTCATTGGCCAATTTGACAATCACAGACACTTCTTCAGTTGTTTTTGGAAAAATGACTGCTTGGCAATGAGTATCAAAATGCACTGTCCAATCACGCCCCCAATGCTGGGTAGATTCGGTATCAGTTTTGATGCTTAAAGTGGGCAGAGTATTTGATAATGCTTGTAAAAATGCGTGATGTGGATTCATGCTCTTCTCAAAATTTTGGGTAAAAAACTAATCTAAACTACCATCAGTGTATAAAAGGTAAATCATACAAAATATAACTGTATCATAGCAGATTATCAAGTGATTTTAAAACATTCTTAAAAAACGGTTCTATAAACCACCTTAGAAAATAATCTTAATAAAATAATTAAATTAAATTAAATTAAATATAATTTTGGTGATGATACAACCCTAAAAGTAGAAAAATTTGCTATAATACAAATAATTTTGACCATAAAAAAAGAGCATTCATTATGACCTCCCCAATCGCCCAAAAATCTGAACTGCTTTGTCCTGCTGGCACATTTAAGAACATGCAATATGCTTTTGCTTATGGGGCAGATGCGGTGTATGCAGGGCAAGCCCGTTACTCTTTGCGGGTGCGTAACAACGACTTTGATGAAGAAAATTTGGCAAAAGGCATTGCCTACGCCCATTCGCTTGGCAAAAAGTTTTATGTGGTGGTGAACATTCAAGCACACAACGCCAAATTAAAAACCTTTATTGAAGACATTCGCCCTGTCATTGAGATGAAACCTGACGCGCTTATCATGTCCGATGCTGGCATGATTATGATGGTGCGAGAAGCTTTCCCCAATCAAGTCATTCACCTGTCAGTACAAGCCAATGCCGTGAACTGGGCAACGGTGAAGTTTTGGCAGCAGATGGGCATTAGCCGTGTGATTTTAAGCCGTGAATTATCACTCAAAGAAATTGAGCAAATCATCAAAGAAGTGCCTGACATGGAGGTTGAAGTTTTTGTGCATGGGGCGCTGTGCATGGCATATTCTGGGCGGTGCTTGCTCTCTGGCTATATCAACAAACGAGACGCCAACCAAGGCACTTGCACCAATGCCTGTCGCTGGAATTACAACACTTATAAAGCGGTGGAGAATGAAACAGGCGATATCGTCCCTGCCAACCCAGAAGTGTTCGTCCCCAGTCAAGGCGAGATTAGCAATGTCAACCTAAATGGCGATGTCGTCATGGACGATGATTATGTAGAAAAACCGTCCGATGAGGTTGTACTCATTGAAGAACAAGGTCGCAAGGGTGAGCTGATGGCGATGTATGAAGACGAACATGGCACTTATATCATGAATTCAAAAGACTTGCGTGCGGTGGAGCTGGTGCCTGATTTGGTCAATATGGGCGTGCATTCTTTAAAAATTGAGGGGCGTACCAAATCGCATTATTATGTCGCTCGCACCGCTCAGGTCTATCGCCGTGCCATTGATGATGCTTTGGCAGGCAAGCCATTTGATACAGGACTCATCACTGCGCTTGATGGGCTTGCCAATCGTGGTTATACCGAAGGATTTTTACGCCGTCATGTGCATTCTGATTACCAAAATTATGAATACGGCTCATCTAAGACCGACAATCAGCAGTTTGTCGCTGAAGTGGCGGACATCAGCGATGAGCGTTTGACTTTGACTGTCAAAAACAAGCTGATGGTGGGCGATACCATTGAAATCATGACTCCGCAGGGGAATGTTAGCTACACGCTAACTGAGATGTGGGATAAAAAAGGCGAGGCGATTGATGGTGCGTTAGGCTCTGGTTGGGTGTGTCAAATTGCCAATCCCTTTAAGGATATGGATAAAGACGTGCTAAAATTTGCCCTAGTGATGAAAAGCGTGAGTGAGGCGATTTATAGCTAAGCGGTGATTGTTATATGCAGTTAAAATTTATGGATTTTTGTTCTGGCATAGGTGCAGGGCGTCTGGGTCTAGAAAATGCAGGCATGTGCTGTGTTGCTCATAGTGAAATTGATTTGAATTCTGACCTAACCTATCAATTATTTTTTAATGATTACTCAAATTTGGGGGATTTAACCCAACTAAATTCAGATGACTTACCTGATTTTGATGTGATGCTTGCTGGGTTTCCTTGTCAAACTTTTTCCATTGTTGGAAAAAGAGCAGGGCTTGATGATAACCGTGGGCAAATTATTTATTATCTGACAGATATTTTAAAGCAAAAAAAAGTCTCTTTTTTTATCTTAGAGAATGTCAAAGGGTTAATTAATCACAATAAAGGTAAAACACTGAACTTTATCTTATCATTATTGTCAGAAGCTGGCTATGATGTGTATCATCAAGTATTAGACAGCCAATATTATGGCGTACCACAAATGCGCCAACGGGTTTATTTTGTCGGCATCAGAAAAGATATTAAGCACATGCCTTTTAAATTTCCACAACCAATTTTATCAAAACCGATTGATGACTTTTTAAGTGATGATAGGGATTATGAATTTGATGTCAATAATCCCACTTTTCAAAAATACCTAGCCAGCAAATATAACAAAAATCAATACAATATTGAAGAAATTTTAAAAAATGACCATAACATCATTGATTGGCGACAATCAGATTTGCGCCTTTATGATAAAAAAGTTCCAACACTAAGAACAGGTAGGCATGGTATTTTATATACCAAAAATGGTACACTTCGTAAATTAAGTGGTTATGAAAGTTTATTATTGCAAGGATTTTCAAAGCAGCTTGCCAAAAAAGTCATAGAACACAAATTACCTGATGGTAAAATACTCTCGCAGGCAGGCAATGCCATGACTGTTACAGTCATTGAACAGATTGGCAAACAATTATTAAAATCTATTGGTGAGCAAGATGAACAACAAGCAAAACTTGATTGATTTGGGTTCACAAACTGCCAAAAATGGTTTCAAAAATGAAGAAGGCATTTGTGCTAAATTTAATCACTGGCAATCTGATGAGATTGCTCAGAAGTGGCTTGTTATTATGGGCTATGATTTATCACAAATTAAGAGCGTAAAAGCAGTTATTTTATCTGGATATAAGGCAGATATTAATTTACAAGTTTTTGTATTCTATAAAGAAGTGGTAGATATTAAAAATATTCAAGTCAAATTGGTTAGTAATAAAAAAGGTTTTAACCAAATTGATAAACGATGGGTAAAATCCTATCAAGAACTTTGGCATTTTGATGACAACATTGGTCAACTATTAAGATATTTTACAGGTGAATTAAAAAAAGGCAGTAAAAAACGACTTTTAATGAATGAATTTACTGACAATGAACAAATCATGTTATTAAATTGGTTTAAAAATAATAAAATCTTAGTACTGAGCGATATATTGCGTGGGCGAGGTGAGTTTAGTGCTGAATGGATGTTGGTTGCTCAAAAATTATCTCAAAATTCTCGTTGGGCTTTAAAAAATATTAATGAAGTTTTGCAACACTATGGCGATGGTGATGTGGTGATTTCACCTAGGGGTTCATTAAAAATTGGAAGGGTAACCATGCAAAGAAAAGGTGGGGATAATGGACGACCAACTGCCAATATGCTTCAGTTTAAGATTGACCCAGCAGAATTATTTGAGCTTTAAAGTTATGGCACTAAAAATCACCACCGACTGTATCAACTGCGACATCTGTGAACCAGAGTGTCCCAATGATGCCATCAGTTATGACCAAAAAGGGCAAAAGACTTATGTCATCAACCCTGATTTATGCACCGAATGCCTAGGCTTTTATGATGAACCGACCTGTGATAAGGTCTGCCCCATTGACTGTATCATCAAAGATGATAGCCGACCTGAAACCCCTGATGAGTTAATGGCAAAATATAAGCGGATTTGGGGAAAATCATAAAAATAAATCTTTTAAAGTAAACCAACTTTAAAGTAAACCGATTAAAAAGCGTACCCATTAGTACGCTTTTAATGTTTTGGTGGTTGTTTATTGCTATGCCGTCAGTGCTTTTTTGACCAATCCTGAAATGATGGCAGGGTCAGCTTGACCGACGGTCTTTTCTTTAACTGCATTCATCACGCGTCCCATATCTTTCATGCTATTGGCTTCAAGCTCAGTAATAGTCGCAGCGATGATATCATTCAGTGCCGCTTCATCAAGTTGAGCAGGTAGAAACTGCCCAATGACCTCAATTTCAAATTTTTCTTTGGCCGCCAAATCATCTCGACCATTCGCTTGATAAATATCCAATGATTCTTGACGCTGTTTGATTTGCTTTTGTAACAGCTCAAGCACAGCATTATCATCTAAAGTTGTCTGAGTATCAATCTCTACTTTTTTGATGGCGGCTTGTACATTACGCAGGATTTTTACCACTTCCATCTCTCGAGCTTTCATAGAAGATTTGATGGTTTGGGTTAATGAGTCTTTTAAAGTCATGACAGTTTTCCTTTAATGGGGTTGATTAAATATGGTTTTGTAGGGCTAACAGCCGATCATATACGGTCGTTTTTTTTAATCCAAGTACATCTGCAACAATGCTGGCAGCTTTTTTGGGTGGGAGTTCTTTGGTGATAGCAAGAAGCCACGCATCATAATCCGTGCTTTGGTGTACTGTGTCATCACATCCTGCAACCACCACGACAATTTCACCTTTTTGTTGATTGCTGTCATTTTGGACAAATTGGACAAGCTCACCTAAGGGTAGTTTTTTGATGGTTTCAAAGGTTTTGGTCAGCTCACGACATAAAGTTGCTTCACGAGTTGCCCCAAAAACAGTCATCATGTCAGTTAAGGAGTCAACGATGCGGTGTGGTGCTTCATAAAATATTAAAGTTTGTGTGCAGGCTTGCCAGTGTTGCAAGGCTTTAAGTCGTCCATGCGACTTGGCGGGCAAAAATCCAGCAAAAGTAAATCGGTCTGAGGGCAGTCCTGCCACCGAAAGGGCGGCTATCGCTGCACATGCACCCACAATAGGCACTGTATTGATACCGTGTTCGTGAGATGCCTTGACCAATCGATATCCAGGGTCAGAGACCAAGGGTGTCCCTGCGTCGCTAATGAGTGCAACAGACTGACCAGAGTTTAATTTTTCAATTAGGTGTACGGTTTGCTTATCGGCATTATGTTCATGATAAGCAATCGTTGGCGTGGTGATATTAAAATGCTTTAGCAATTTGGATGAAGTACGAGTATCCTCACAAGCGATGAGATTGACGGATTTTAGTGTGCTGATGGCGTGTTCTGTCATGTCTGATAAGTTGCCAATTGGCGTGCTAACAATGTATAAAGTACCATTCATGATTATTCATTCTCACCAAAAATATCTGTATTGCTGGGTGATAGATGATGCTTGTCAGAAGGTGTTAGGTGTAGCCAATCACCAAGCACCAAAGCAAGCTCATCCATACCCTCTTTTTTAAGTGCAGAAAACAACTGAATACTAAAAGGTAAGTCCAGCGCTTCTAGCTGTTTTTTTGTTGCTAACAAGGCGGATTTTTGTGCGCCTCGCTTAAGCTTATCAGATTTTGTGAGTAAAACATGAACAGGTAATTTGCCATCTTTTGCCCAGTGTAACATTTGTTCATCAAAATATTTAAGTGGATGGCGGATATCAGTCATCAAAACCAGACCTGCCAAGGATTGGCGAGATACCAGATAGTCTTCAAGTTCTTTTTGCCATTTGATTTTCATGCTTTCAGGTACAGCGGCATAACCATAACCAGGCAAATCCACGATGCGTGCTTGTTCATCACCCACCATAAAAAAGTTAATCATTTGGGTTCGTCCTGGTGTTTTTGACGAACGAGCAAGTTGTTTTTGGTGTGTGATGGTATTGATGGCAGAGGATTTACCAGCATTGGAGCGGCCAGCAAATGCCACCTCAAAGCCTGTATCTTCAGGGCATAGTTTAAAGGTGGGAGCGGACAATAAAAACTTAGTTTGGTGAATTTGTTTTAATATCTCTTGGCTGTTCATATCAGTTAATCGTTAAACATAATATTTAAGTGTACCATGAAAGATTAAAAATAGCGATATGAGCCTAGGGCGATGCGTGTTAAATTTCAGGCAAACCATCTATTTTTTTTTAATGATGATAAAAAATGGCCATTTAAAAAATAGCCATTTAAGTGACATATTAAGCTTAAAAATGAATGTAAAAAGATGACTGGTATCTTTTTTACAAGGCAAATAGACAACCACGCTTTATTCTAAGCTTTCTAGGCGAATACGCACGACAGGTTCAACCACCGCTCCGAGTGCTTCAATTTGGCGGATAGCGGCATTCATTTGTTTTTCTAAGACAGGCAGTGTTAAAATAATCACTGGTACTAAGCCTGATTTATGGGCATCACGCTGTAAAATGGCATCGATATTAATACCATTATCACTTAAAATGCGAGTTGTGTCTGCCAAAACACCAACTTCATCTTTGACCGTTAAACGCAAATAATAACCTGATGTCATCTCATCGGCAGGTAAAATACCAATATCAGACAGCTCTTCGGGAATAAATGCCAAATGTGGTACATCGCTTGGTGTGGCGGCATTGATGACATAAATCAAATCCATCACATCAGCCATAACTGCTGATGCGGTTGCACCTGCACCTGCACCATCACCATAATACAGTGATTGACCTAAGGGGTGAGCATCAATCATAACGGCATTTTTGACGCCATTAACATTGGCAAGCAGTGCTTGCGAAGGAATAAGTGTAGGATGAACACGAAGTTCAATGCCATGATCACGGCGGATAGCAAAGCCTAAATGCTTGATCGTATAGCCAAGCTCTTTGGCATAGATGACATCTTGTAAGCCGATCTTGGTAATGCCTTCGCAATAAACTTTATCAAACTGTACAGGAATGCCAAAGGCGATAGATGCCAATAGGGATAATTTATGTGCCGCATCAATCCCTTCAACATCAAAAGTTGGGTCAGCTTCTGCATAACCAAGCGCTTGAGCTTCAACAAGTACTTCGTCAAATTTACGATTTTTTTGTTGCATCTCTGTCATGATAAAGTTGCCAGTACCATTGATGATACCAGTGAGCCAGTCAATTTTATTTGCCGCCAACGCTTCTCGGACAATTTTGATGATTGGGATACCACCTGCAACAGCCGCTTCATAGCGTACTTGGACGCCATGCTCTTCAGCCAATCTAAAAATCTCATTACCATGTTTGGCAAGTAAAGCCTTGTTGGCGGTTACAACATGTTTTTTGTGGCGAATGGCATGCGTGATGACTTCATAGGCAATATCTGTACCGCCAATCACCTCAATCACGATATCCACATCCTTCGCCTCTGCAATGGACATTAAATCAGCAGTTTGATTGATACTTGGGTCGATATCATGGCGATGACGGCGAGTCCCTGCGTGTGTTATCACAAGCTGATGACCGCTACGGCGAGCAAGCTCATTGACATTATCTTTAATAAGGTTTAATACGCCAGTACCGACAGTACCCAAACCCAGTACGGCAAGATTGATGGTATTATTCACAAAATACTCCGCTATCGGAATGTTAATTTTGATACATTTGGCGATAAAAAGACCACCAAACTCTGAAAAAAGCGTTTATAATCAGTGCTGATATGTTCAATATTAAAATTATTCAAATTAAAAAATACCTTTTAACACCTTTGATAAATCTATAAATTGCCTAAGTTATCATAAGTTCGTGTTTTGTGCTAGGTTTTTTTGGTGATTTAATTTTTACCCTTAGGTATTAGGGTGTACTTACCTGTGGTATTGACAACAAAAATAAAATTTAGTCGTTTTTCATCATAAATAATATTAAATTTTATTTTTATCAAAACTTAATAAAATATTATCAAGGGTAGGCACGCCCCAGCTTTTTTGATCAATCAGGACAGTTATCGTTGTTCAATGGCAGTATGGATGAGATCTTTGGCAGGCATATAGCCACCAATCTGCCTGCCAGATTCGGCAAAAACAGCAGGCGTGCCTGATACGCCCAAACTACGCCCTAATGCCAAATGTTCTTGAACAGGGTTTTTACAATGCTTGGCATGGACAGTTTGACCAAGCTTAGCTGCTGTTAAGGCTGCTTTTCGGTCTTGGCTGCACCAAATTGCTTCGGTGAGCGGTATGTCTTGTTCTGAGCGTGGCCACGCCAAATAACGCACCTCAATACCGCCAGCATTGAGCTGCTTGATATCCTTGTGTAGCATTCGGCAGTAGTGGCAAGTTGGGTCGCTAAAAACATAAATAGATGCTTTATGCTGACTGGTTGCAGGGTAAATAATCATATCATCAGTATTGGCTTTGGCTAAGGTTTCTTTGGCCAAAGATGACTGAATGTCAGCGGTAATATCTGTCGGATAATCACCACTTAATTTGACAATTTGCCCTTGAATTAAATATTCACCCGATTTATCTGTGAACATTGCAGGGGCATTTTCAAAGCTGACCCAATAGATATCAGGCATGGTTGTTGGCAGGGCATTTGTCACAGTGATATCAACCCCTGCTTGGGTCAAATTATCTTGGAGCGTCTTGACAAGCGTGGTATCGCTTTGAGAAGAAGTTTGGGTTGTTGGCTGGCTGGCATTAGAGGTATCTTTGGCATGAGAATTGCCAGAGCTGCAGGCGCTTAATAATAAAAAGCTTGCCATCAGTGTTGGCGGTAATAATCGGTGCATAAAAATTTGACGCATGGTTTTAACAGCCTAAAAGTGATAAAAATGGTGGTTTGAGAGTGTGGTATCAATGATTTATCAGTCATTGAGCGACTTGCCTTTGATGATTAAAATGGCTGTTGCATGAAGTTATGAAGTATTGACATCTTAATCATCATATCCCAAAAGTCATTGGCTTAACTAAAATAGATAATCTCAAAAAATTATACCAAAAAATGGCCATTGCTACCAAGATATTTCAAGATATTTGTTTAAATGACAGCGTTAATTTTTACTGTGGTTTGTTTTGGTTTTATCGCATTGGATTATTATTCATATTACATTTATAATAAATTGATAATAACTTAACTTATTTTATTTTAAATAATCGCATCATCTGACTTGCAAATTGTCATAATTATTTGATACAATACGGCGTTATTTCAAACCTGCCTTTGGTGTTTTATCACTCGATTTAAAGCCCAATTAGGCGCTCATACAGGAAATAACCTATGCTACGCATTGCCTATGATGCTTTGACATTTGATGATGTCTTGCTTTTGCCCGCCTATTCTGAAGTTCTCCCAAAACAAACTTCCCTAACCACTCGCTTAACCAAAGATATTACCATCAATTTGCCCATTATTTCTGCTGCCATGGATACCGTCACCGAATCAAAAATGGCAATTGCGATGGCTCAGCTAGGTGGCATGGGTATCATTCATAAAAATATGGATATCGCTCACCAAGCACGCCGTGTCCGCCATGTGAAAAAGTTTGAAGCAGGTACGGTGGCAGATCCGATTACTGTTACCGCCGATGCAACGGTTGGCGATTTGCTTGCCTTGACGCGTGAGCATAAAATCAGTGGCGTACCAGTCGTTGAAGCAGGCACTAATAAGGTTGTGGGTATTGTCACTCATCGTGATTTGCGTTTTGAGACCAATTTATCTCAGCCAGTCGCCAATGTGATGACCCCAAAAGATAAGCTTGTGACTGTTAAAGAAGGTGAAACCCAAGAGCGTATCAAAGAGCTGTTACATCGCCACCGTATTGAAAAAGTTGTGGTGATTGATGATGATTATCAGCTTAAGGGGTTGATTACCGTTAATGATTTTTCTAAAGCAGAAAATAACCCGAATGCCGCCAAAGACAGTAAAGGTCACCTGCTGGTTGGTGCGGCAGTTGGTACTGGTGCCGATACCCAAGCGCGTGTTGAAGCATTGATCGATGCACAAGCCGATGTGATTATCGTAGATACCGCACATGGTCATTCCAAGGGTGTGATCGATCGTGTGGCGTGGATTAAGAAAAACTACCCTAATATCCAAGTCATTGGGGGTAATATCGCAACAGGCGATGCTGCTTTGGCACTGTTAGATGTAGGGGCAGATGCTGTTAAAGTGGGTATTGGTCCTGGTTCTATTTGTACAACCCGTATTGTTGCAGGCATTGGCGTCCCGCAGATAAGTGCCATTGATAGTGTGGCAAGTGCGTTAAAAGATCGCATTCCTTTGATTGCCGATGGCGGTATTCGTTTTTCGGGTGATATCGCCAAAGCCATCGCAGCAGGCGCTTCATGTATTATGGTGGGTAGCTTGTTGGCAGGTACCGAAGAAGCACCTGGTGAGGTGGAATTATTCCAAGGTCGTTATTATAAGGCTTATCGTGGTATGGGCAGCTTGGGGGCAATGTCTGGTCAAAATGGCTCATCGGATCGTTATTTTCAAGATGCCAAAGATGGTGTTGAAAAACTGGTTCCAGAGGGTATCGAAGGCCGTGTTCCTTATAAAGGCCCTGTGGCAGGCATCATCGGTCAATTGGCAGGTGGTCTAAGATCATCCATGGGTTATACAGGTTGCCAGACCATCGAACAGATGCGTAAGAATACCAGCTTTGTCAAAGTGACTTCCGCAGGCATGAAGGAATCGCATGTACACGATGTACAGATTACCAAAGAAGCACCCAATTATCGCCAAAATTAACTCTATTAATAGCAAATACAAGCACTCATTAGATAGGGTGGGTGCTTTTTAGAGCATAAAAAATAAACTGACACATGATTTATTGTCATATTTTTAAAATGCTTTTAATTTAGATTTTTAATTTAGATAATGGCTAAAAATAACAGAATATTAATTTAAAGTTTTCAAAATCAAGCGATTAGATGAAATTATGAAAATAAATAACAATAATTCTGATTTATTTTAACCAATAATATCAATTATCATTTACAAGAAAAATTTTTTTTGATAAAATTCTTACTTGTACCTTGCTATTTTTTCTTATTTATCATTTTTGGCGGTATTTTCGTTGATTTTAGTAAGTAGATGAGCAAGGGATAATTTGACAAAAACAAATTTGATTTCAAGCCTCATAATCGGAGTTATTATGAATAAGTTTCAATTATTACCGCTGACATTGGCGGTGAGTGCCGCTTTTACAACCACTGCTTTTGCAGCTGTTAGCCAGCCTAAGGTTGTCTTGGCAGGCGATACAGTGGTCAGTGATCGCCAAGGTGCAAAAATTAAAACCAATGTTGTTACCTTACGAGAAAAAGACGAAAGCACGGCTACAGATTTGCGTGGTTTGTTACAAGATGAACCTGCCATCGGTTTTGGCGGTGGTAATGGTACTTCTCAATTTATCAGCATTCGTGGCATGGGTCATAATGCCATTGACCTAAAAATTGACAACGCTTACCAGGATGGTCAATTACACTACCACCAAGGTCGCTTTATGCTAGACCCCCAGATGGTCAAAGTTGTTTCGGTACAAAAAGGGGCAGGCTTTGCCAGTGCAGGCATTGGGGCAACCAATGGTGCGATTGTTACCAAAACCTTAGATGCTGATGAGCTTTTAAGAAACAGCGACAAAGATTATGGCTTTAAAGTTGGTGCAGGCTTATCAACCAACAAAGGTCATTCTTATCATGGCAGTGCCTTTGGTAAAGCACAGACAGGATTTGGTCAGGTAGATGCCCTTGTCTCTTATAACAAAGTAGATGACAGCGACTATAAAGGCGGTAAAGGGTACACCAATCTGTTGGGCAATGATGTGGTTACAAGAAGTGCCTTGGATAAATCCAGTTACCTTGTCAAGGCAGGGCTAACTGCTGGCGATCATCGATTTGTGGTCAGCCATCTAAATGAAGTTCATAAAGGCATTCGTGGTGTGCGTGAAGAGTTTGACTTCGCCAATCGTGCCTTGACGCTAGATATAAAAAAAGATGATAAAACCCGTACCGAAACTGAGCTTCAGGCAGAGTTAGATAACAAATATGCAGGCAAGGGTTACACACTTGGCAGTAAAACACCAGATGGTAAAAAGTATAATGTGGTTGATGCCAATGGTAAATTGGTGGCTGATTTAGATAGGAACAACCCAACTCAGCGTGAAACCTACCAGAAGTTAACTAACCTTGAATGGACAGGTAAAAACCTTGGTTTTGCAAATGAAGTTACTGCCAATGTCTATAAGTTAGAACATGGACGCAACTCTTCTAGCGATCAAGGTAATACCTATATCACCAAAGATGTGCCCAAAGAGATAATAGATAATGTTGATACACCATCAAACATGCATGTGGTAGCCACAGGGGCTAATATTAATTTTGATAAAGAATTTAATCACAGTCTATTAAAAGGCTTTGGTGTTGACCATACTTTATTAAAATATGGCATCAACTATCGCCATCAAGAAGCCGTACCGCCCAGAAGTCTCAAACCTGGTGTGGTGCATCAAGAAAAAACCGATGCTGGCATTTATCTAGAAGCGGTTAACCAAATCAATGACTTTACCATCAATACAGGCGTGCGTGTTGACCGTTTTGACTTTAAAGCCATGGACGGTAAAAAGGTTGGAAAAACCGACATCAACCCAAGCTTTGGGGTGATTTATGATGTCAATCCTAATCTTAGCGTCAGCGGTAACCTAATCTATGCCACTCGTAGCCCACGCTTTGCTGATGCTATCCTAAGCCGTGGTTATCGTGGTGGTGTGATTAGTATTGATGACAATGCAAAAGCAGAAAAAGCACGCAATACCGAGATCGGTTTTAACTATAATAATGGACCATATACCGCCTTTGGCAGTTATTTTTGGCAGCGTGTGGATAATGCCAGAGCGACCGCTGATATAACTCGTCATGGTACAACAGATGCTAATGGTAAGCCTATTAAAGTACCAACGCTTGGCAACCAAGGTCATCAGACCAACCACGGCTATGAGCTGGGCGTAGGTTATGCCGATGGTGCGTGGCGTGCGCGTGCTGGCGTTGCTCACAGCAAACCAACCATGCACAATGTCAAATTTAGTGGCAATCCTGAATATGCCGTGCGTACAGGTCGTACATGGACAGCAGATGTCGCCTATCGCCTGCCAAACCCCAGTGTAGAGCTTGGTGTGAGACACACATTGGTTGAAGGGGTAGATGCCAAAGACACATCCATCATAAGTGGTGAAGTTAGCAAACTTAACCGTGAAGGCTATAATGTCAGTGACATCTATGCCAACTGGAAGCCTTATGGTAATGATAAGGTGAATGTAAACTTTGCGGTGAATAATGTCTTTAATAAAAACTATCGCCCACACACTCAGCGTGCTTCCATAGATACCTTACCTGGGGCAGGTCGTGATTTCCGTGTTGGCGTGAACTTCACTTACTAATACTTGCCGATTTATCGGTATAATACTGAACACTCAAGCACGCTTGGGTGTTCTTTTTATGGGTATGAGTGGATAAAAACGATAAAAAAAGCCAATCGTATCATATTGATTGGCTATAATGATAAAATTAAATCATTACTGATTTAAAAACCACGCATTGGCACTGCGTTTGGCAGATTCGATTTCACTGGAGGATAAATTCAAAGCAAGCTGGCTGACTTTAACCTTAGCACGATTGCGTACATTATCATCAAGCATACCCTCACGAGCGGATAAATCATACCATTTATAAGCATCAACCAAGCGTTGTTGCTGCTCATCAATCATTGCCAAAGCATAGCTGGCACGATTATCCCCCAAATTGGCTGCTTTCTCAAGCCAAGCTCGGCCTGTGGCTATATCGGCTCTAACACCTTCTCCACGCAAATACATAATGCCAAGATTGAGCTGAGCTGGAGCAATATTTTTTTCGGCGGCACGGGTATACCAATAAACAGCTTTTGAGGCGTCTTTGGTAACACCTTCTCCTTTTTGCAAGCGTTTGGCAAGAAAAAACTGGGCATGATAATCACCACGAGCGGCTTGATTGGTCAAGGTTGTGATATCGATTGTTTCAAAGCGAGTGTTAGCAATGGCGGATAGAGAATGACTGAAAGTGGCACTGCCCAATATGCTGGCAAATAAGGTGATTTTAAGCAGTTTCATGGCGATGTCCTTTGGTGTGTGAAAGCTTTGTAAAGTCTCCCAAAGTCATATGATGCTGACTGTCGGAAGTATTTACAGATAAAACCAAATAATACATCCATACCGTTCATATATGATATTCAATGATATTTATACGGTCTATGGCATGGCATATTATGAATGAATTCAACCACTTAGTATAATGTATTTATATCATCATATCAGTAAACAAAGGGTAACAGAAAGTTGCATAATATCATCAATTCATATCGCTAGGTGAATGTGCTTGCTCAACAGTCAGCGATACCTTAGTACTTGGCAATATGATAAACGGCAACATCTGCCAGCAGATTTGGAATACGCTTGACCATATGATTTAATAGCACTGGAGGTAATTTTGGATTTGGCTTATCGCTAATGGCAACTGTGTCTAGAATGCGAATGTTATTTTTATCGCACAATTGTTCAAAATCCTTAAAAGTACATAGATGAATATTGGGGGTATTATACCATTCATGGGGTAGAGTGTCTGATATCGGCATCATACCTTTGATGCCCAAATACATACGGTTTTGCCAATAGGCAAAATTTGGAAAAGTGACAATACCTTCTTTGGCGACTCTGAGCATATCAATCAATAGCTGGTCTGGGGCCTTGACTGCTTGTAACGCACGAGCCATGACGACCGTATCAAAGCTATTATCAGCAAAGCGTGCCAAGCCATCATTGAGATTTTGTTCAATGATATTTAAACCTTTGGCAATGGCTTGATTGATTTTATATTCATCAATTTCAAGCCCATAACCTGTGACGCCTAAATGCTTTTGAAGATGTTCAAGCAGCGTTCCATCACCGCATCCTAAATCCAGTACACGGCTATTAGGTTCTATCCATTGCTCAACAAGTTGGTGGTCAATACGCATAAAATACCTATATGGATTTGATGAAAATTTTTGCTAACATATTAAAATTATGCTTTATTTGGCCTGTAAAAAACCTTTGAGAGCATCACGATAACGAGGAATATCAAATAAAAAAGAATCATGACCATGCGGGGCATCGACATTTACAAAGCTAACTGGCTTGGTATTAGCCATTAAAGCATCGACCAACTCAACTGAGCGTTCGGGGCTAAATCGCCAGTCTGTGGTAAAAGATATTACCAAAAATTGGCAGCGTGTGCGAGACAAAGTCAGCTTTAGGGCATCTTCATCAGACAGACCATCAGGTGCATAGTCACGAGTCGGATCAAAATAATCTAATGCTTTGGTCATTAAAAGATAAGTATTGGCATCAAAGTTTTGGCTGAAGCGTTCACCTTGATAGCGTAAATAGCTTTCTACCTGAAACTCAACATCATAGCCATACATAAACCGACCAGATTTTAAATCTCGTCCAAATTTGGCTTTCATGGCATCTTCGGTAATATAAGTGATATGCCCAACCATACGAGCTAATATTAAACCACGCCGTGGATAAGTGCCATGCTCTAAATACCAGCCATCATGAAACTCAGGATCTGATAAGATTGACTGGCGAGCAACTTCATTAAAGGCAATATTTTGGGCGGATAATTTGGGCGTACTGGCGATAATCACACAGCGAGATAATCTATCAGGATAATCAACCGACCATTGCAGTGCCTGCATGCCGCCCATTGAGCCACCCACAATTGCATGCCATTTTTTGATTTCTAGGCGATCAGAGAGCATGACTTGGGTTTTAACCCAGTCTTTGATAGTAATCAAGGGAAAATCTGCACCATAGATTTTACCTGTTTTGGGATTGATGGTGGTAGGGCCTGTTGAACCGTGGCAAGAGCCAATATTATTTAAACAAACTACAAAAAATTTGCTGGTATCAATCGCTTTACCATTACCAATAAGATTATCCCACCAGCCAGCCTTGGTATCATCAGCAGAATGATAACCTGCAGCATGATGGCTGCCTGATAAGGCATGGCAAATTAAGATGGCATTAGATTTATCTGTATTGAGCGTACCATAAGTTTCAATGACAAGCTCAAAAGCAGGCAAAATCTGCTGGCATTCTAATGTTAAAGGCTCATCAAAAATAAGTGTCTGTGGCTGGACAATGCCAACGGAACTTGGATCAAGATACGGTGCTGTTTGTTCATAATCAGACACAACGGTTTCCTAATTTATTCAATGTATTTATGTACTTAATCTTGATTAACTGAAGTTAATTGACTGAATTTAGCTAAGCATTGATTTTATAATGATAACTTAACTAAATACCATCGCCTAACTAGACCTTAATTGAAAACCAACCTGATTGGGCGGGGTAACCTTAAAGATTTGCACTTTAAATAACACATCTTGACCTGCTAAAGGGTGATTAAAATCAACCAAAACCTCATCATCGGTTACCAAGCTTATGACACCAACCAGTGAATTTTGACCTTTATCGGCAAATTCCATCATCATACCAACCACAGGATTGGGCTCAGATAGGGCAAATTGTGTCCGAGTAAAAGTTTGGACATTTTCAGGATTCCATTGTCCAAAGGCATCATCGGCTGACAAGGTGGCGGTGCGTGTATCACCAGCTTTTAGGTTGATTAAGACTTTTTCAAATCCTGCCAATAAACTTTCATCGCCGATGGTGAGTGTTACAGGTTCTTGGCGATGAAAAGTTGAGTCAATCACCTCGCCGTTCATCAAACTGACCTCAAAATGTAAACTGACGGTGCTTTTATGGGTGATGCGAACTTCTTCACTGGGTAAAATGGGTGTATTCATGAGATGGTATTCAATTGGTGAATTGGATTTTGGGATGGATGGCAGTTTTTCGTAGTTATTTTAGCACAGTTAATCAGCAAAGGTACTTAAAACTTGAAAAATTTAAAACTTGAAAAATTACGATTTGATTGGTGCTGGGTCTTTCAAGTCTTATGGCAAAATGGTCAAAAATCTGCTCATTTTGATTGAATGTTTTGACCATTTTGATGAGCGGTGGCTGATGGGTGGTTTAAACAGATCGCCGTTTTTTTTCTAAAAATAGCATGTCATAAATAATCATTGCCATCCCAACACAAATACCAATATCTGCAATATTGAAAATCGGATAATGCCACACATCAGCATAATGCACATGGATGAAATCCACCACATGATTATGTAAAATACGGTCAATGACATTACCAATAGCACCACCTAATACCAAGGATAAGCCTAAGTTTAGGATGTTGGCGGTTTTTGGTGCTTTTTTTAGATAAATGATGATAAAGCCTGAGACGATCAAACCTAAAATAGCAAAAAACCATTTTTGCCAGCCATTTTGATCTGCCAAAAAACTAAACGCTGCACCATAATTATGCGCCAAAGTCCAGTTTAGGATGGGCGAAATGACCTCAACACTCTCACCAAGCTGAAAGGTGTTTTTAAAATAAAATTTGGTCATCTGGTCACTGACTAAGACCACAATAGCAATGAGATAATAGCCCATGACCTGCTTGGTATTTAAAAGCAAATGATTAGGCATACAAACGCATCTCCCCATCATCTAAATTCTGCACACAACGACCACAAATCTCAGGATGCTCGGCGTGTGTACCAACATCAGTACGAACATGCCAGCAGCGGACGCATTTTGTGCCATCAGCAGGCGTGATGGTTGTAGACAGCGTATCACCAGATTTCACGGTTGCATCAGAGGTGATGAATACAAAGCGTAGTTCATCACCAAACTTATTTAATATATCAGTGATATCTTGTGGAGCGGTAATGGTAACTTTGGCGGTCAGATTACTGCTGACAATTTTATCACTGCGTGCTTGCTCGATGGACTTATTCACCGTATCTTTGATTAAGGCAACTTTATCCCAATCTTCGTGACTGATATCATTCATCTGAAAGTCTGGTAACTGGTACCATTCAGCGGTAAAAATATAGCCTTGTGTATCTTTTAAAACCTGCCAAGCTTCTTGGGCAGTAAATGATAAAATAGGGGCAATCCAACGCAATAAAGCATGGGCAATGTGATATAAAGTCGTTTGAGCTGAACGCCGTGGCAGACCATCTGCCTTAGTGGTATAAGTGCGGTCTTTGATAATATCAAGATAAAACCCGCCCAAATCTTGGGAACAAAATCCCATAACCGTTTGGCAAACTTGATGAAAATCCATGCTATGATAAGCTTGGATAATCTCTTGTTGGATATGTTTGGTGCGATATAAGATATATTTATCCAAACTGATGAGTTTATCTGTTGATACCATATCGGTTTTGGGGTCAAAGTCGTCCGTATTGGCAAGTAAAAAGCGAATGGTATTACGAATGCGGCGATACATATCGGTTGTACGGTCAAAGCCTTCTTTAGATACAGCCATCTCGTAGCGATAATCTGACGAACCTACCCACAGACGCAAAATATCTACACCCATTTTATTGGCAATATCTGATGGTTCAAAACCTTTGGTATTGCCTTTGGATTTGGATAATTTATGGCCTTTGGCATCAACAGTAAAGCCATGCGTTAAAACTTGTTTATAAGGTGGGCGACCATAAATAGATTCACTGACCAGTAACGATGACTGAAACCAGCCACGATGCTGATCTGAGCCTTCTAAATATAAATCAGCAGGGTTGGATAGCTCTTTGCGGTGATTTAGGACAGCAAAATTGGTTGCACCTGAATCAAACCACACATCCAGTGTGTCGGTTACTTTGTGATACTCACCGCTCTCATCACCCAAAAAGTCGCTAATGTCAGCATCAAACCATGCTTCAATACCGCCTTTTTCAATGATTTGGGCGGCTTTTTCAATAAGCTCGGAGGTGCGTGGGTGCAATTGGTCTGTTTCTTTGTGGATAAAAAAGGTAATCGGCACGCCCCATGTGCGTTGGCGTGAGATACACCAGTCAGGGCGACCATCAATCATGGCTTCAATGCGGTTTTGACCCCATGCTGGTGTCCATGTGATATTTTTAATATCGTTTAGGGCTTTTTGGCGAAGTCCGTTTTGTTCCATGCTGATGAACCACTGGGGCGTGGCACGAAAAATAATGGGGGCTTTGTGTCGCCAGCAGTGTGGATAACTGTGGCGGATTTTTTTGTGGTCAAGCAAGTGTCCGCTTGACCCCAAAGTCTCGATAATCTTAGGCTGCGCTTTGTAGATGTGTTCACCCACAAAAACCTTGGCATTGTCCAAATACACGCCTGCATCACTGACGGGGTTTTCAACAGGTAAATTGTATTTGTTGCCCACAATATAGTCGTCCACACCATGAGCAGGAGCGGTATGCACCAACCCTGTACCACTGTCAGCGGTAACATGCTCGCCTGTGATGATGGGTACTTGGCGTTCGCTGATAAGGGGGTGTTGGGCGTTTAAGACGGTCAAATCCGCCCCTTTGATGGTTGTGATTGTCTCAACATCATCAAGTGCCACATTTTTGCTAAAATCCGCCACCAAATCATTTGCCACGATAAAATGGGCGGTGTGATTGATGGTGCTTGGGTTTGTGATGGTATAGACCCACATTTTACCAAAGTCATTTTTTACATCTTTTTGATAAACTGCCCCCAATTTTTCTACCGCTTTTTTGGAGCGGTCATTGCCTTCATGTATCTGAAAACAGACGGCATTTCTGTATTTAAAGGCGTGGTTTAATAAGGTGTGTTTAATCTCATCATTTACCCCTTTGCCCCAAAATTCGGGTGTGATGAAGGTAAAACCAATACCGATGGTATCATCTTTGGCATTGTCATGACAAAAACGGGTTGTGCCGATGATATTGCCAGTTCGCTTATCAATAATGGCATAGGCTTTATCTTTCACTGCTTGTTCAAAAAATGGTTCAAACACCTCTGGCAGGTGTCGTTTGGTTGGCATAAATTGCCAAATGGCAGGGTCGGATGCACACGCTTGTAGTGCCTGCTTATCGGCTTTGGTTAGGGTTCTTAGGGTAAAATTTTTACTGTCAATTTGGCTTGGTAGTGCAAAGATGGGGGTTTTTTTGCCCTTAATGACGGCATAATCAAAATCGCCATGTACCGAGATTGCTTGGTTGGCAGGCAGTGTCCATGGGGTTGTTGTCCAAATGACGGCTTGAAGCGTGCCACTGATATTGGCGATGATGGGTAGGTTTTCACGATTGACAATATCAAAGCCAACATAGATGGCATCTGAGGTTTTGTCTTGGTATTCAACCTCCGCCTCAGCTAAGGCAGAACCACAATCTAAGCACCAGTTGACAGGTTTCATGCCACGCACGATATGACCGTTGTCATAAATCTTTCCCAATGCTCGCACGATATTGGCTTCTTGTTGGTAATTCATGGTCAAATAAGGATTGTCCCAATCGCCAAGCACACCCAAGCGTTTAAAATCTGCCATTTGTAGTTGCACCTGACTTTTGGCATACTCTCGGCACGCTTCACGAAACTTTGTTGCATTGACCTTTTGTCCGACTTTACCAATTTTTTGCTCTACTTTTTGCTCAATGGGCAGACCATGGCAGTCCCAACCAGGGACATAAGGGGCGTCATAACCATCCAAGGTTTTATACTTGATGATAATATCTTTTAGGACTTTATTAACCACATGGCCTAAGTGAATTTGCCCATTAGCATAAGGGGGGCCGTCATGTAGAATATAGGTTTTGCGGCCTTGGCGAGCCTGACGAATTTGCCCATAAACATCGTCTTTTTCCCATTGTTCCAACCAAAGTGGCTCACGCTTAGCAAGGTCTCCTCGCATGGCAAAAGTGGTATCGGCAAGATTTAGGGTGTTCTTGTAGTCAATGGACTCAGTCATGGCGTATCTCGCTTTTGGCTAAATTTAGTAAACTGCCTATTATAAGACAAAATTAAGAAAGTTACAAAGTATTTGGTGGGGGCGGATGGAATATTATCAAATACAAAATATAAATATAATTCCTTATCATCTCAAAAAGTAGCATAAATGTGATATTTACAATCGGCTTCATTTTTAAGAGGCTGAAAAAGTTTTGATACTTTTTATCATGCTAAGTATAGTACAATATTAACATTATTTTTGAGTGATTTGGAGTGCGTATGAGCTGGTTTCCAAAATGGCAACCTTATACAGGTGATATTAACACACAGCCTGTGGCAACGAATGAATATCTGCCAGTTGGGCAGAGTATTATGTTGGGATTGCAGCATGTCTTGGCGATGTTTGGGGCAACGGTGCTTGCACCTTTACTGATGGGATTTGATGCCAATCTTGCGATTATGATGAGCGGGATTTGTACCATTTTATTTTTTGTGATGACAGGCGGGCGTGTTCCGAGTTATTTGGGTTCAAGTTTTGCTTTTATTGGTGTGGTGGCAGCAGCAACAGCACATGCCACAGGCAGCGGCGCTAATTCAAATCTATCAGTGGCGTTAGGTGGTATCATCGCTTGTGGTTTTTTGTATGCTGTCATTGGTTTTATTGTGATGGCAACAGGCACACAATGGATTGAAAAACTCATGCCACCCGTTGTGACAGGTGCGGTGGTGATGATTATCGGCTTAAACTTAGCCCCAATTACCGTCAGCGGTGTGCAAGGCAAGCCGTTTGATTTATGGATGGCATTAATAACCGTGTTATGTATGGGTATGATTGCGGTTTTTGCGCATGGATTTTTACAGCGTTTGTTACTACTGATAGGTTTGGTGATGGCATATGCAATTTATGTGATAGCGACCAATATTTTGGGTTTAGGTGAGCCGATTAATTTTGCTTTAATTACTGATGCCGATTGGTTTGGATTGCCAAATTTTAGCAGCCCAACTTTTGATACCAATGCCTTGCCAATCATTGCACCAGTTGCATTTATTTTGGTGGCTGAAAATCTTGGTCATATCAAAGCGGTGGGTGCGATGACGGGAGAAAATTTAACACCGTATCTTGGCAGAGCATTTGTGGCCGATGGCGTAGCAACAGCATTATCAGCAAGTGTGGGCGGCACAGGTATGACCACTTATGGCGAAAATATTGGTGTGATGGCGGTAACTCGTGTCTATTCAACACTCATTTTTGTACTGGCAGGCATATTTGCCATGATTTTGGGATTTTCTCCCAAATTTGGTGCAATGATTCAGACCATTCCTAGCCCTGTTTTGACAGGGGCATCCATTGTGGTATTTGGTTTGATTGCCATTGCTGGCGCTAAGATTTGGATTGATAATAAAGTGAATTTTGCCAATAATAAAAATCTTATGGTTGCTGCCATTACCATCATTTTGGGTACGGGTGATTTTGGTTTGATGGTTGGAAATTTTAATCTTGGCGGTATTGGTACAGCGACTTTTGCGGCAATTATTTTACATTGGTTTTTAAGTCTTCGAGAGTTAAATTCTTCGAGAGTTAAATAATGGTAAATCATTGGTTTAAAAAAGTTTACACAAAGTAAAATTTTCGTGATTTATGAGAAAATTTGTTATATAATCCTGACATTTGCCAAGTAAGGCAAATTCAAAGCATGGTTATAAAACAACGGATGGCGTTTATGCCATCTTTTTTTGGATTGAAAAATTATGTACGATAATCCGATATCTTGTTTGGCTAAGTCTGGATTTGTTGATGGGCTACATTGTGTCGTAACGACTGTGAGTACGCCGCTTTGGGATATACTGATTTGGATGCTGATTGGTATTGGGCTATTTTTTACACTTTTTTCAGGCGTGGCACAGTTTCGTTTATTTGGCCGTAGTATCAAATCCATGCTTGGCAGTCGCAATCAGCATGATGATGCGGGCATTTCAGGCTTTCAGGCATTTGTGACAGGGTTGGCAAGCCGTGTGGGCGTGGGCAATGTTGCAGGTGTGGCAATTGCAATTGGCATTGGCGGTGCTGGTGCGGTATTTTGGATGTGGCTGATTGCCTTGATTGGTATGTGTTCAGCATTAGCAGAGTCAAGCTTGGCACAGTTATTTAAGGTGCGTGATGCCACAACAGGTCAGTTCAGAGGTGGACCTGCGTATTATATTGAACAAGGTCTTGGTCAAAAATGGCTTGGGTGTTTGTTTGCCTTGGCATTGATTGTGTGTTTTGGTTTAGTTTATCAATCCATTCAATCTAATACCATCACACTTGCCATACAATCAGCATTAGGCTGTGTGGTAGAAGATGCCATTTGCCAAAATCAATGGCAAAGTTATAAGCACATGATTGGGGCGTTGTTGGTGATTTTGACCGCACCGATTATTTTTGGTGGCATTCGCCGTGTGGCAAAGATTGCCGAAATGGTTGTACCGATCATGGCATTGATTTATATTTTGGTGGCTCTGGCTATTATCTTGATGAACATAACCGCCATACCATCAATCATTGCACTGATTTTTGAAAAAGCATTTGTTTTTGAAGCAGCAGGTGGCGGACTCTTTGGCTCTATGGTATCTGTTGCGATGATGCAGGGCATTAAACGAGGTTTATACTCAAACGAAGCAGGTCAAGGCTCTGCACCCAATGCAGCTGCTGCTGCCAGTGTCAAACATCCGTTAGACCAAGGCATGATTCAGATGTTTGGGGTATTTGTGGATACTTTAATTGTTTGTTCATGTACCGCATTTATCATTTTATTGGCACAAATGCCTGACAATGCAGCCAATTTATCTGGTATTCAGTTGACACAAGCGGCACTTGAAAGTCATGTGGGTAGCTGGGGCCAGTATTTTTTAGCCATTATTTTATTTATTTTTGCATTCTCAACCATCATTGGTAATTATGCTTATGCTGAGTCTAATATGCAATTTTTGAAAAATAATACAAAAGTTTTGACACTGTTTCGCCTGCTGGTATTGGGATTTGTGTACTTTGGTGCGGTCGTAAAAGTTGATGTTGTTTGGGATATGGGTGATTTGACCATGGGGACAATGGCATTTATTAACTTGATTGCCATTTTATTATTATCAAGATATGTTTTTGTGCTGATTCATGATTATCAATCACAACTCAAATTAGGTGTAGCTTATCCTATTTTTAAGCTTGACAACCATCCCAAACTTAAACAAAAAGTCAAATCTGATATTTGGTAGCCCAGTTGGTTAATTAAAAATCCAGTTCTTGAGACTGGATTTTTTTGTGTATTATTAGAAAGTCTGCCTTTATAACACGAGTTATAGCCTGGATGATTTATAAAAATGGATTGTTTTTGTATCAAAATTTCACCATCATTATATTTTAAGGGTGCATACTCTATATGGGTAGATAATGATGTAATACTAAGCGTAACTTTAGCATCCATAATGGTGAAATACCTGCCATGCCTTGAGTCATTTTTCCTTGATATAAAATAACAAACGATGGCGTCACTTGTCCTTGCCAGTTGGCGAATATTTGTCCATCGGTATCATTAATAGTCGTAAAATGATATTGATGTCTTTGTAAATATTGACCAAGTTGTGCGTTATCTCCTGATTTGACAGCGATACTGACGACAGAATAACCATCTTGGTGTAGTTGATTAACTTTAGGTGAGGTGATGGTGCACACATGACACCAGCTTCCCCAAAAATATACCAAGACAGGTGATTCTTGGCTGATGGCAGCAATATCAATGGGAGTACCTTGATAATCTTTTAATTGTAAATTGGGTTTAACGGGCATGATAGGCTGACGCAACCAGTTAATCAACAGATAAATGATGAGAAATAATACCAGATATTTAAATATCGCTAATGATGATTTTAATATCATGGGCAAGGTCGGTAAACGCATATTCATCATAATATTTTATCGTGATAAGCCTGACTTATTTTAAAGCATTGATTAACGATTGTGCTAACTGATCAACAAGCGACCAAAACAAAATTTGGCATGATAACGAGTTATCTGTAGCACCATCAGCCATATCTGTAACAATCATCGGCTGATATTAAAATCCTGTCCGAAATAATACCCCAGTTGTCATAAATGCCAGCCCCAATACGGTTACCAAGATAATATGTCCAGCAAATATATGGCGTAACTTAGCATTACCCAAGTCTTTTTTTAATCTTGGAATGACGATAAGCTGAGCGGATAAAGCCGTCAGTATGGTGAATATTAGCCATGTGATTTTCATGCTAATCAGTACTGAAATTTGGTTATGATAATCAGTGAGCATGCCAAAGCTGGGCAAATATTTATGTGCCATATAAAAGCCCGTCAAGACCTGCACAATCAAAGCAGTCATGCCCAATTTTTCAAAACTATTTTCAAAGTTTAAGATGGGTTGGCTGTCCTGATGACGCACAGCCTTGGGTAATATGCACAGACACAGATATAAATGACCACCAACCCAAATACAGGCACCCAAAATATGCCAAAATAATAACCAAAAGTTCATAAATCGCCTTGATAAAATTTGATTAAATCATTGCTTATGAGTACAAATACTGATGCTGTGCGTCTTATGAGTATAAATTCTATGATGATAAAGTGCGGTATTAACACGAGATACCAGTCATATTTTTTACAAGCCATCTTTTTTATGAATTATTTTTAAATGATGGTATTGTGATTTAGCGTTCTAAATATTGAAGTTTACCCTCAACACCATCCCATTTTTCATAGTCAGGTAGGGCGTCTTTTTTCTCGGTGATGTTTGGCCAAACAGCGGATAACTCTTCATTAATTTTTAAAAATTCTTCTTGACCGCTTGGAACTTCATCTTCAGAGAAAATGGCATTGGCAGGGCATTCAGGTTCACACAAAGCACAATCAATACATTCATCAGGATTGATGACCAAAAAATTAGGACCTTCATAAAAGCAATCAACAGGACAAACTTCAACACAGTCGGTATATTTACAGCGGATACAGTTATCAGTTACAACAAAAGTCATGTTCTTACCTTAGCGATTGGCTGGGGCGGTAAATTGCTGCCCGTAGGAATAAAAAATTAAAGAATGACAAAAAAGCACAAAATGGACAGCTGTCCAAATCAAGACTATTTTAGCCTGTTTATGAGATTTTCTCAAATAAAAGTCTGATATTTATTATGCTAAAAGTGAAAAAAGATTTCCAAAATAAGCAAAAGCTCTAAGCGATTGCAAATAAATATCGCTTAGAGCTTTGATGATACGAATCATAATCATTTAGATAAACTAAAATGAATATCTTGGATATATCAATTAAGCATTAAAATCCTGTGAGCTTGTCTCTTGGCGTTGAGATTGCTTGGCAATGTTATAGCATTCTTCAATGTGATCAAAAGCAATTTTTTTAAAAATCATATAGCCTAACGATGCTGCCACCATTGAGCCACCTAATGGGATAAATTTACTGATTTGCTTACCAATAAAGCGTCCGCCAAAACCTTGAATGGTCTTATTAACGACGCCACGAGCAGCAATCAAGCCACCAACAGAGACAATGCGATCTTTGATATTTTGCTTGCGTGCTTCTTCGGTTGAGGTGTCTAAATTGGCTTTATCTTTTAGACCAAAGCGTTCGGTAATTTCAGGTAACAGCTTAGTTAGCATTGCCACATCAACGGCAACATCTAAAAATGGCAAGGGAATGACGGCAGCACCTGCTGAGACTTTGGCTCGAGATTTGGCTAAAGATTGGCACTCAGAACGGATTTTTTCTAAATCTAAGGTGGGGTCAATTTGAGTGGCGACAGGCTGACTAACAGGCGTTGACATGGTTATTTTCCTTGAGTAATTTAATGCGAATGCGGTATATGCTGTCTGGCTATTTTATATATATGTCATCTTAATCGTTACATTTTACGATAATTATAAAAAGTTACAAGTAATTTTTTTTGTGTGCTTTGTATTGCTTATGTCAATGGTACGGCAGGGTATCATGTATAATGACAGTAGAATATATAATGACAGCTCAGCCATGCTTAAGCTGACTTGGGCGAAAACCAGTGATGAGTAGTGTGATACCATAAATGATTGCCCCAAAACCGCATATGCCCAGCAAGATGGCAATTTTGAGCCAGTGATTAGCATCAATTGGATATAAGGGCAAAATGACAGATAAGCTAATCACCATGGCAATATTGGCAATCACAAATTGTCGTATCATCTTTTTCCAGTGAGTACCAAAACGATAGATACCACGGCGATGTAAAACGGCATAGAGTAGACCTGCGTTAACAAAACTTGCTGCTGTGGTTGCCAAGGCCAATCCACCATGTAAAGGCAGTTTCATTAAATAAAATAGCCCAATAAATACGACGCTAAAAATCATATTAGCAAATACTGAAATGATGCCAATTTTAACAGGCGTTTTGGTGTCTTGATTTGCAAAAAATGCAGGTGCAAAAATTTTAATGAGCATAAATCCTAAGATCCCTCCTGATAAAGACTTTAGAGCAATACCACTCATCAAGGCATCTTGGTGGGTAAATTGACCACGCACAAACAAAGCATCCATCAAAATATCTGATAAAACAAATATCGCAAGACTGGCTGGTATACCGATGACAAGAATTAAGCGGGCAGCCCAGTCTAGCGTTTGGCGAAAATTTTCATCATCTGACTTGGCACGACTTGATGATAGGCTTGGTAAAATCACCGTACCAATCGCCACACCAATGAGTCCTAATGGCAATTCACTTAAGCGTTCGGCAGCATACATCCATGATACTGAACCTGCAATCATTAATGAGGCAAATACGGTGCTTAATAATAAGTTAATCTGGGTGACTGATACCCCAAAAATGGCAGGCAACATGAGCTTTAAAATACGCCTAACGCCTTCATCTTTAAAGCTAATACTGGGTGGAATAAGCAGTTTTTGTTGCCAAAGCTGTGGTAACTGTATGAGCAGCTGCAAAATGCCTGAAATAGCGACAGCATAACCCAATGCCATGATTGGCTTATCAAGCATTGGTGCTAATATTAATGTACCGCCAATCATACAAAGATTTAGTAATACAGGAGCAAAGGCGGGTGCTGCAAATCTTCCATAACTTTGTAGAATGCTACCAAAAAATGCCGTCATGGAGACGAATAATAAATAAGGGAAAGTCAAGCGTAACAGCTTGGCGGTAGTGTCAAACTTTTGGGGGTCATCGGCAAAACCTGGTGCAAATAAATACACCACTTGAGGTGCCAAAAAGATAACCGCCACCGTCAATACAAGTAGCACCAAGGATAATACGCCAGAGACACGAGCAATCAGCAGTTGCACCTCAGTTAAAGTGCGTGCTTCTTTGTACTCAGTTAATACAGGAACAAAGGCTTGGGAAAATGCCCCTTCGGCAAACAGGCGGCGTAAAAAATTGGGGATTTTAAAGGCAACTAAAAACGCATCCATCAACCCACCAGCACCAAAAACACTCATCAAAACCATGTCTCTGATTAAACCTAAAATACGAGAAAGCATGGTCATGGAACTGACAATGACGGTGGAGCGAAAGAGCCGAGATTTTGCCATCTTAATATAAACTTATCAAAAATGTGTTATTTTACTTGGTTTTTCACTAATTTGCTCAGTTTTCTTGGATACTTTATCAATAAAAGTGATAAAAATTTTGTAAGCTAAGATGTCAAGCGATCATGACTTGATTGATTTAATGAACTCAAAGAGTCTTGGCTGACTTGACAAGCTGCTTAAATCATCATTTGAGCGACCAAAGTACGCAGCTTTTGCCAGTCAAAATACTTACCTGGATCAGTTTTTCGGTGGGGGGCAATGTCGCTATGCCCCATTAAATGGCGGCGTGTGGCAGGATAGGCATCATAAATAGCAACAATGATTTGACCAAGAGCTTGATACTGGACAGCTTCAAAGGGTATATCATCAGCCCCTTCAAGTTCAATACCAATGGTGAAGTCGTTGCAGTTTTGACGACCCAAATAGGCAGATTGTCCCGCATGCCACGCACGATCATTAAAATTGACAAATTGCGTCACGCTGCCATTGCGTTCGATGAATAAATGTGCAGATACTTTGAGTGTATGAATGCCCTGAAAGTATACATGATCATCGGGGTTGAGCTGATTTTGAAAAAAAGCCTTTACATGATGTACGCCATCGGCATTGACTTGCCCAAACTGTGAAGGAGGTAGGCTGATATTGTGAATAACAATGCCTGTTATTAGACCTGTTTTGTCAGCAGGACGAGCATTAAAATTGTCAGATTGGATGAATGTCGCACCCTGTAAAATTCCATGTTGTATCACAAAAGCTGAACACATAAGATAGACCGATTTGACTGATGATAAAATTATTTTAGCACAATTTATCATATCAAAAACAGTTCAAAAACAGTCAATTGCTGGGATTAAGCTGTGCTACAATAAGCTGTATTATTGAGATTTTGGAAGATAGTATGAAGCATACCACCAAATTTAGTGCCATATCTTTGGGCATCTTTATACTGCCATTTGTGATGAGTTTGCCATCTTATGCTGCCAATGTCATCACTGATACCACTCAAATCAAGCCAAACGCTGTTAGCAGACAAGATGGCTTCGTTGATACAAAAGTCGATCAGATGATAAATCCTTATGGACTAAGTGATAAAACCTTACAAAGCATCAGCCAATCGGCAGCATGGCGGCGACTGTTATTATTTCAAGATACGCCTGTTGAGCATGATAACAGCAGTATTGATAACCCTAAATTTTTTTTGGCACAAAATGGGTATCACGATGCCTATGCTGAACTTATCGCCACATTATCCGCCATGCAAAGAGGCGATAGTGATGCGATATGCCGCTTTGTTGCACGGACGCACTTTTTAACCCAAGCGTTGGCAACTCAAGATATTGATAGCGGTGTTGATGATAGGCAGTGCAGCGATTTTCATGCCTTTGCAGGTACACTCAATGCCAAGCGTTTGTCGCTGATTTTTGCCGAAGAACATCCCAATAATATTGCTTCTGCTTTTGCCCATGTACTGATGCGTGTCGATGATGGACAAGATGAAGATGAAGCCGCCACGGCGATTAATTACACTGTACAGCCCAACAAAGCTGATGGCGTCATTGTCTCAACAGTCAAATCCGCCTCTGGAGGCTATCCGGCCGTGATGGAAATTATGCCTTATCAAAAAAAGGCAGATGACTATTTGGTCAAAGATGAACGAGATTTGTGGCAATTTAGTCTGAATTTAACACCCAAAGAAGTGACGCAGATTGTCCGTCATATTTGGGAGGTTAAAGAGATGAAGCGTCCGTATTTTTTTACACATGATAATTGTGCGACCGAAATTGTCAGATTAATTGATGTGGTTCGTCCCGAAGGGAATATACAAGCTGATATCGGTAATATTGCCATTCCCTCACGCATTGCAGCGATTTTAAGTCAGGCGGGTATGGTGACAGACCAAAAATTTATCCCATCAAACTCAACCATTAGGCAAGCTAAGCTTAATAATGGCGAGAATTTTGATATTGCCCATCTTGCCCCAAATCGCAATAGCCCTGTACATGCAATGCCTGTGCATCGGTTTGGTTTTGGTATAGGTCTGGATACTCGGCTTAGTGATCGTGCAGTTTATGGCATTCAATTAAATGGTGCCTATCAAGATTTACTGGATAATCCTCAAGGTGTTAGGTCTTTGTTGGATTTACAAGTGATGTCAGCCAAACTGATTACTGATGGCAGTACGCTTAGGCTTGAAGACTTAACGATTTTTTCAACTCGTAGCCTAAATCCTGCCAATACTGCCAAAAATAATGCAACCGTTAAAAAAGGTGTGGGCTTGGCAATGGCATTTCATACAGGTTTGACACGAACGATTGATGCATCCAATAAAGCCAATCATCATCATTTGGTGTTGGATATGGATATAAAGGCAGGCAAATCATGGAATTTTGGGCAGGTTCGCCAAAATAGCGGCGAGCTTGCGAATACGACTTGTTATACATTGGTAGGTGGCGGTACACAGATAGGGCGGGTTAATCAAGGCTATCGTTTGAGAGCTGGTACTGATATTGGCTGCATTCATTATGCTAACGAGAATTTGCGTGGTTTAATGCAGTTATCATTGCCTTATTATTACCATTTTGATAATGCACCAAGTGACCGCTCGGGTTATTTTCAGCCTGCCTTGAGTATTGGCATACAAGCAGATATCGCACCTTATCATGCCGTGCGTCTGACTGCCCAGCGTGAAAAACTAAACAGCGATTATGCAACTCAAGCGATGTTATCAGTACAAAGGTATTTTTAAGATGGCAAATTATTTAATGATTGGTCAAGGTAATATCGGCAAGCCTTTGGCAATCAGATTGGCAAAAGCTCATACTGTCAAAACCGTGGCTAGACGCTTGCATGAATATGGCACTTTGGCTAAATATATTCATTTTTTACAAAAAGACGCCAAGACTTTGACCTTGGATGATGTCAAAGATACCACGCACCTTGCCATCATTATCACGCCATCAAATATAGGGCGAGCGTCGACTTTGGATTATCAAAAAAGCTATTTGGCAGTGTGTCAGCATATTGTAGGTTTGGCAAATCAATCATGTGAGTGGCAGCAAAAGCTAAAGCAAGTGTTATTTGTGTCATCAACATCGGTTTATGGTCAAAACCAAGGCGAGTGGATTGATGAGACCGCGCCTGCACTACCCATAACTGATACCGCTCAGATATTAAAAGACGCCGAAGACTTGCTTTGGCAAACCTTTGGCAAGCGTGCCATTATTGTGCGTGCTGGCGGGATTTATCATAAAAATAGCATAAGACTCATTGAGCAGGCACGCCAAGCCCATTTGGTTGGTATTCCACGCCATCATTATACCAACCGCATCATGGATAGCGATTTGGTGAATTGTTTGTATCAAATTTTGGTGAGTGATTGCCCCAAGTCGTTGTACCTTGCGACAGATAATACACCTGTGACAAGTTTTGAGGTGCTTGAGTATATCGCAAAAAGTCTGAATTACCCATCTGTCACACCTATCTTTGATCCGCCAAGTGGCAAACGGATTATTGCAAACATTAATACCAATTGGCTAAGCTATCCTAATTATCAGATAGGATACGATGCTGTGATTGCACATTTGATCAGATCTTAGTCGACTATCTATACCATCTTGGTATCTAAAACGCCATTTATTTCCCATAAAAAAAGCGGATTAATATCCGCTTTTTATTTGGATTTACCAATAACCCAACACTTTCCACCATAGACCACCAATCAGGGTGAACACGATGATATTAACGACGCTCATCACAAAGCCAGCTTTCCACCATTCTGGCAAAGTGGTATAACCTGATCCAAAAATCACAGGAGAGGTGCCTGTGGCATAGTGCGTCAAAGTCATCATGATGCTTGATGCCGCCGCCATCAGCAAGGCAAAAAGCATTGGTGGCACACCCAAGGCAACACCTGCCGATAAAAACGCACCAAACATTGCGGTAATGTGCGCTGTCGTACTGGCAAACATATAGTGTGCATACATATATGCGATCAGTAATAAAAGACCTGCTGATAAGCCGCTCAAACCCAAACTTGCGATGTGTGTTTCAAGGCTGGATGAAAACCATGTAATCAATCCAAGCTTATTTAAAAATGTCGCCATCATAATCAAAGCTGCAAACCAAACGATCGTATCCCAAGCACCTTTTTCGGCAGTCACATCCTCCCAGGTCAGCACACCTGATAAGAGTAGTAAGCTTAAACCAATAAAGGCGGTAGCGGTAGCATTAATGGGGAAATTAAATAATAAATTTGGCACGCCTGCCCAACACAGTAACAAAACGGCAAAAATCGCCAACATGATGATTTCATCTCGGCTCATCGTACCCATGTCAGACAGTTTTGCTTTGGCAAATGTTACCGCATTGGGTGTATTTTTAATTTTGGGTGGAGAGACAAAGTACAGCACCAACGGCATCAAGGCAAATGCCACCAAACCTGGAATTAACATTGCCCACGCCCATTGACTCCAGCTTAAGCGAAACTCACTGCCCAAAGTTTCGGCGATGAGATTCACCACCAATGGGTTTGGTGCTGTTGCGGTGATGAACATTGCTGAGCTGATGGGATTACTATGATAATTAACCAAAGCAAGGTATTTACCGATCGTATCTTGAGTGTTTTTACTTGGTGATGAGTCAAAACTGTCAGCAATTGCCCGCATAATCGGATGCATGATTGCACCACCACGAGCGGTATTACTGGGCGTAACAGGCGCTAAAATCAGCTCACTAAAAGCCAAGCTGTAGCCAACACCCAAGGTTTTTTTACCAAAGATGGCAATGAATATATAACCAATACGCGCACCCAAACCCGTCTTCAGCAAACCACGAGAAATCATGATAGACACCCCAATCAGCCAAATCAGTGGATTGGCAAAGCTTGATAATGCATCTTTCATGGCATCATTAGCACTGCCACCATCGGCGACTGTAATACCTGTAACAGCGACCAAAGTGATTGCCAAGATTGATAAGGCACCAATGGGCATTGCTTTACCAATAATTGCAGCAATCACGCCAACAAATAACGCAAGCAAATTCCAAGCTTGGTCAGTCACACCCTCAGGTGTTGGAATTAAAAGAATCGTCACCGAAAGGGCAATGGCGATGACTAATGGCATGGGTTTAAAGCCGATTTTCACAGACATTTTTATACCTATTTATTTGTAGAAGTGAATATAAAACCACAGTACAGGTGTTTTAATTATTTTTTGAGTAATTTAAAATTATTTTAATTTTATTATACGATAATAATAGTTTAATAAAAAGTCATAAATTAAAATGATATCAGTTAAACCATTGGGTAAATAAATACCATCCATCTGATAAATTCTCCCATGAAAATCCCCACAAACTGGCGAATTTACGGTAAAATAGTTGATTAAATGTCATTTTTTATTATAAATCATCAGAGAGTTATCCCATGAGCATAGACAATTTATCAACCAATTATAATCCAGCAAATATTGAACAAAAATGGTACAAGATTTGGGAACAACAAGGCTATTTTAAACCCCAACCAAACCCCGCCATGAGCGACAAACAAAACGCTTTCTCTATTGCCTTGCCGCCGCCCAATGTCACAGGTTCGCTCCATATGGGGCATGGCTTTAACAACACCATCATGGACACATTAACCCGCTATCATCGCATGATGGGTCATAACACGCTTTGGCAGCCCGGTACCGACCACGCAGGCATCGCCACACAGATGGTGGTGGAGCGTCAGCTTGGGTTACAAGGCATCAGCCGTCATGATTTGGGGCGGGAGAAGTTCATTGACAAGATTTGGGCGTGGAAAGAGCAGTCAGGTAACACCATCACTCGCCAAATTCGCCGTTTGGGGTCGTCCGTGGACTGGTCTCGTGAACGCTTTACCATGGACGACGGTCTGTCGCAGGCGGTCAAAGAGGTGTTTGTGCGGCTTTATGATGAGGGCTTGATTTATCGCGGCAAACGCTTGGTAAACTGGGACCCAAAACTACACACCGCCCTTTCTGACTTAGAAGTAGAAAGCGTAGAAGAGCAAGGCAGTTTGTGGCATTTTAGATATCATTTTGCCGACCAAAGTTTGACAACCCAAGACGGTAAAAATTATCTGGTGGTGGCAACCACACGCCCTGAAACCCTGCTTGGCGACAGTGCGGTGGCGGTACACCCTGATGATGAGCGTTATGCCCATTTGATTGGCAAAACCATCGTCCTGCCCATTAGCGGGCGTGAAGTGCCTATCGTGGCGGACGATTATGTAGAAAAAGATTTTGGTACAGGGTGCGTCAAAATCACGCCAGCCCATGACTTTAACGACCATGAGCTTGGTAAACGCCACGAATTACCGCTCATTAATATTTTTGATGAAGATGCGTGCATAAAAGCTGAATTTGACTTGATTGCCAAAGTGGGAGAGCCGATTTCTAACCACATCACCGCCCCTGCCGACTATGCAGGGCTTGAGCGTTTTGCCGCTCGTAAAAAACTCATAGAACAAGCCCAAAACGAAAACTGGCTTGAAAAAATTGAACCTTATACCCTAAAAGCCCCCCGTGGCGACCGCTCCGGTACAGTCATTGAACCACTTTTGACCGACCAATGGTATGTGGCGATTGAAACCCTTGCCAAACCAGCGATTGAAGCGGTGCAAAATGGCGACATTCAATTCGTGCCACAACAATACACCAACATGTACATGGCATGGATGCGTGATATCCAAGACTGGTGCATCAGCCGTCAGCTGTGGTGGGGGCATCGTATCCCTGCATGGTATGATGACAATGGCAATGTGTATGTGGGGCGTGATGAAAGCGAAGTGCGTGCCAAATACAGCTTAGCCGATACCCCCCTTCGCCAAGATGATGATGTGCTAGATACTTGGTTTAGCTCGGCTCTGTGGACATTTAGCACGCTTGACTGGACAGGTCAGACCAGCTTTGATGATTATGGCGATGCCCTACAAACCTTTCACCCAACAAGCGTACTGGTAACAGGATTTGACATCATTTTCTTTTGGGTTGCTCGCATGATTATGATGACCATGCACTTTATCAAAGACAAAGATGGCAAGCCCCAAGTCCCCTTTAAGACCGTTTATGTGCATGGTCTGGTCAGAGACAGCCAAGGGCAAAAAATGAGCAAATCCAAAGGCAATGTGCTTGACCCCATTGACTTAATTGATGGCATTGATTTGGAAAATCTGGTCAACAAACGCACCCAAGGGTTGATGAACCCAAAAGAGGCGGACAACATCGCCAAACAAACCCGCCAAGAATTCCCTAACGGTATCCCAGCCTTTGGCACAGATGCCCTGCGATTTACCTACGCATCACTTGCCGGCACAGGGCGAGACATTAACTTTGACTTAAAACGCATTGAAGGATATCGTAATTTTTGTAATAAAATCTGGAACGCCACTCGCTTTGTACTCATGAACTGCATTGACAAAGATGGCCGTCCCCAAAACATTGATAAATCCGCCAACCCTAAGCTTTGGCAGTTGCCTGAACACTGGATCATCAGCCGCCTAAACGCCACCATCAATGACATTCACGAGCATATAAGCCAGTACCGTTTTGACTTGATGAGCCAAGCCATTTATGAATTTATTTGGAATGAATACTGCGACTGGTATGTGGAGTTTGCCAAATCCAGCTTAAACGCATCAGAACAAGACAGCACAGTCAGCGATGAGCGAAAAGCTCAAATCCGTTATGTGCTACTCTTTGTGCTTGAAATGGCAATGAAAATGACCCACCCCATCATGCCCTATCTCACCGAAGAGATTTGGCAAACCATCACACCACTGCTGGGCAAAACAGGTAAAAGCATCATGCTAAGCACCTACCCTAAATATGATGACAGCAAAATCAACGAACAAGCCGAAAGCGACATGGCATGGCTACAAAGCCTTATCGGTGCGGTGCGAAACATTCGTGGCGAGATGAAACTGGGCAATGCCGTGCGTCTGCCTGTGCTAATTCAAGGGGTAAGCGATGAACAAAAAGCAAGCCTTGTACGCATTGACAATCAATTTAAAACCCTTGCCAAAGTAGACAGCCTAACGATTGTCAAAACTGGCGAAGAGGTGCCATTATCATCATCTGGCATGGTTGGACAAATGAAAGTGCTTGTCCCCATGAAAGGCTTGATTGACCCGACCGCTGAACTAAACCGCCTAAATAAAGTGCGTGATAAACTGCAAACCCAAGCAGATGCCATTAACAAAAAGCTGTCCAATGACAACTTCATCGCCAAAGCCCCCACTCAGGTGGTGCAAGCAGAAAAGATGAAATTGACAGAATTAAATGGGCAGTTGGCAGAAGTGGAGAAGCAGGTGGGGGCGTTGCAAAGCCTGTAATGCTTGATTGATATAAAAACAGCCTTTGGTTATAATACCAAAGACTGTTTTTATTTTAGGGATTTTCTATGGCACGGTCAGTAAACAGACTTCATAACCCACAGAGTAGAGAAATTATCATTTTTGCAACATCATTGAAACATGGTGGCTTTTGTATTGCTGGTAAATGCACTTACACAGGAGTATGGATAAGACCAGTCAGCGATAAGCAAGGCGGAGCCATTCCTATAAACCAAGCAAAAGCCACTAATTCATCTTGGGAAAAACAAGGTAAGCAACCTTATGCCATAAGATTGTTATCTAAGATTGATATAAATTTTTCTCAACACGTTCCATATTTACATCAGCAAGAAAATTGGTTGTGTAATACTGATGTTATATGGAGGCATAACTTTTCCATTGATAGGCAAGAATTGCATAATTATTTAGACCAACCAGAAAATCTTTGGATTTTTGGGGATTTTACCGATAGGGTTCCTGAATGCTATATAAAAAACATCACAAATTCTCTTTACTTGATTGAAGTTCAAAATTTAGAACTATGTGTCAATGAATTCGATGGGCGGAGAAGGCGGAGAGCTATATTTTTTTATCGCAATATAAGATATGATTTATCTGTAACTGATACTCAATTTGATGAATTATCTAGAAATTGCAATCATTATCAAACTGCTATTCTTTGTGTTAGTTTAGGTGAACTATACTTAGGTAATTTCTATAAAATAGTAGCGACTATTTTTATTTAAATAAGATTTAATTATGAATATATATAGTATTGGCTTTACACAAAAAAGTGCTGAAAAATTTTTTAAATTAATTTCTGAAAATAACATTCAGACTTTGATTGATGTAAGATTGAATAACACATCTCAACTTTCTGGATTTGCAAAAAGAGATGATTTAAAATACTTTTTAAAAGAGCTTTGTAATTGCGAGTATATTCATATTCCTGATTTAGCACCAACGAAAGAAATTCTAAAACCATACCAAGATAAAAAGATTACTTGGCAAAGTTATGAGGAAAAATTCTTAGATTTAATGGCAAAAAGAAATATTGAAAAATACCTTAAAGAAAGTTTTTTTCATCAAGGTTGTTTGCTTTGTAGTGAGCATTTGCCACATCAGTGTCATCGTAGATTGGTTTTGGAATACCTAAAACAATATAATAACTCAATTCAAGCAAATCATTTAATAGTACCAAAGGTAAAAAAATGAATATTTTAATACACTATCCAGATTTATTTAATGTAAAAACAAAATTTAATAGAAAATTGGATAATATATTACAAAATGTAGATGGTGCAAATATAATTTTTCAATCTGATTTAAATAATTTAATATCAGATTATTTCTCTTGTAAAGATAATTTTAATTTAGTTCAAATTAATGATGTTTTCAAAAGTAATATTTCTCACGCAATAGTTTTTTATGAAGAAAACATATTTTTTCAAGAATTAAATAACTTCATCATTCAGAATAATATAACTTCAAGATATATAAAAGTTAAGATTACAAAAGTCATCAATATTGATAAAGAAATACAATATAAAGGCTTAAAAAGCACAAAAGACTATGAGTATATAGGGAGGGGTTCATACTGGGGAAATCCTTATTCCATGTATGATTTTTCTGATGGCGAGGAAATGGCTAGGGAAGATGTTATTGCAAAATTCAAATATGATTTTGATTTTGATAAGTTTATAAATAAAGACAAAAGAAAAGTTTATGATTTGATAGGGAAAACTTTGGGTTGTTTTTGCAAGCCCTTAGCTTGTCATGGCGATGTTTTGGCAGATTTTTTAAATTCTTGGGACGATGGTGAGTAACAATTAATTTCATGTATTTTTCAGTAAAATTTATAATTTTATCATATCTGACATCAATAAGGACAACCCATGATAACCCAATCCATAACCTTTGAAGTAACAGGACAAGACGCGCAGCGTTTATTGTCGGTCTGCCAAGAGCAAAATATTGAACCTAAATATGCGTTTGAATTATTTTTGCAGGAATTTACCAAAAACCATCAACACAAAGCCGATGATGAATTGCGTGCCAAAAAATTATCCTATGCAGGGGCGTTGTCGCATTTGGCAAATCCTGCGTTAATGGCATTAGAAGAAAAAGCGGTAGAAATGGCGATTAAGGAAAAATACAATGTTGATTGATACTAATATCCTTATTCGTTATTTGTTACAAGACCATGATGAATTAAGCAAAAAAGCAACGGACATTATTATCAATAATGATGCCATTTGTTTACACGCTGTGATTTATGAAGTGATTCATGTGCTGCAAAGCATTTACAAAATGGATAGAGTTGCGATTGCCGATTTATTAACTGCCTTATTTGTTAACCAAGTGATTAGTAGTGAAAATAAAGCCGTTATTATCAGGACTTTGGCAATTTTTAAACAAACATCTATGGATTTTATTGATTGTTTGTTAATAGCTAGGCATATTTTATATCAAGACACCATTCATTCTTTTGATAAAAAACTAAATAATTATATCCTTCGCCACAACAGCCACTAATTCCCAACCAACCCCACGGCCACCCCAAACACCCCACAATGAGCCGCCGCCACCGTCTCAATATCAGGTGAATAGCCCCCACCCATGACAACAGCGACAGGGATGCCCGCCTTGTGTGCGGTGGTGAGTACCAGTTTGTCTCGCTCATAACAGCCTTGTAAGCTAAGCGATAACTTGCCCAGTTTATCCGTCGCCAGTACATCCACGCCTGCTTGGTAAAATAGCATGTCAGGGTCAAAATTATGGATAATCTTGGGCAGGGTCTTACCCAGTATCGTCAAATACGCATTATCATCCGTACCATCATCAAGCTCTATGTCTAGGTCGGACGGTGGTTTGATAAAGGGATAGTTCTTTTTGCCGTGCATGCTAAACACAAAGACAGCAGGGTTATTTGCCATGATGGAGGCATTGCCGTTACCTTGATGTACATCCAAATCCACGCTTAAAATGCGTTTGGCTTGCCCTCGTGCTAAGAGCAAATTGCTCGCCACGCACACGTCATTAAACACACAAAAACCCTCACCGTGGTCAGCAAATCCGTGGTGCGTACCACCTGATACCGACAAAGAGATGCCATATTTTTTGGCGTACAAGGCACATTCGTAAGTGGCGTGCGTAATGTAGCGTTCTCGCTTGATAAGACTGGCGGACATGGGCAGACCGATTTTACGAATCTCTTTGTCCGTGAGCGTGCCTGTTTTTAATTTGTGCCAATAATCAGCGGTGTGCGTGCTTAGAATCTCTTGTTCTGATAACAGCTCGGGATGAAATAAATTATCTTGCGTGATGATGCCATCGGTAAGCAGTTTTTTGGGGATTAGGTCGTATTTTGCCATGGGAAAGCGGTGAGAGACTGGCAGACGATGACAAAATAGGGGCGAATAAGCAATTTTTAGCATAACTTAACCAAAATGCAAAAATATAATCAAATCTATCACTGATATTGATCGGTTGGCTCAAAGTATTGATCCAAAAGGTCTTTGGTATGAGCATCGGTAGGGTGCTGCAGGTAATCAGTAACGATGGGGCTGGGGTCGGCTTCATAAAGTACATCATCATACAGCCTTTGGGCAAGTTCAGTTAGGCTTACCACACCTTGCAAATACACGCCCAAAGCGTTATCGCTTAATGGAGTAAATTCAGCATCCAAGCTAACTTTGGCGTGTACCTCGCCATCGGTTGGGTCAAGCTCAATGCTCCCAAAAGGGATTGATAGATTTGCCTTAGCGATCGCCATCAGCATCATCGCAAAATGACTATCAGGCACCACTTCAGGCAAAATACCAAAGATAGAAACAAGCTGGCTTGTTTCATTAATACGAAACACACAAGACCATTGATATTTAGTATAACTAAATAATATAATCAGATGATGAATTTGAGGCGTTATCGTGCCATCGTTTGATCGTGCTTCATATTGCCAGCCATGACGCTTTAGGTATTGGATGATATGATCGGTGATGGGCTGCTTTGTGTCTGATTGATGCTCAGTGATGGACTGTGCGTTCTTATTTGAGCGTTTGGCATCTGCTCGTTTGAGTAATGACTTTAATTTTTTTAACAGTTTCATCACAGTTATGAATTCATTAAATAAATAAATCGTTGGATGGCTTTTTAGGATCGATATGGCAAGATTTTTATCAATATAAAATTTGGGCAAATCTGTGTTAATTTTTTATGAAAACCAATCAGATACTTGAGTAAAAATCACACACCAACAGCCAAAATATCATAAATACCACCAAACAACTCAGATTTTTAACGCTAATGTACGCTTGGTAGATGAACTTGTATTGTATCATAAAATGGCTGTCTACTTTGGTATATTTATAGACCATAAGTGATAAAGCTATGTTAATAGGTTGGGTGATATGGCGGTTTATCATAGCTTTATTTGATAGGGTTGTGGTAAAATTAGGGGTTAATTTATATACCACAGTTAAACCCATCATTTTCATCATTGATACCAATCATGCCATGACAACAGTAACTAAGCCCATTGATACCGATAATAAGCCAATCCTTACGATTGATAAACTGGATGTACAGCGTGGTGATTTTGTGCTGTGCCAAGAGGTGCAGTTGACCTTAGAGATGGGTGATGTGTGTCATCTGATTGGCGAAAATGGCTTGGGTAAAACAACACTTATGTCTCAGATTGCAGGTTTATTACCTATTATTCATGGGACTTGTGTGTGTGCTGGTGCTATGGTATATGTCTCGCATCAGCTTGGTATCAGTGCAGCGTTGACTGTCGCACAAAATTTGCGATTTTTGTTGTCGCTATATGGTGTGGATGCTGATGATACATTGATTGATGAAGCATTATGGCAGGTGGGACTTGAGGGGCTGCAAGATATCTCAAGTGTTCAGCTGTCAGCAGGTCAGATGCGACGAGTGGGATTGGCTCGCTTGTTTGTTTTGACACCAAATGAGGCATCATTTTGGCTGCTTGATGAGCCACTGACGGCACTAGATACCACCATGGTTCAAAGACTTGAGGCGTGTATTTTAGCATTTGTAAAGGCAGGCGGCGCTGTACTGATGACCAGCCATCAGGCGACAAAAGCGACAAATCGGCAACTGAATTTGGCGGAATTTGCGTTATGATGACTCATCCTTTTTTGACCATGATTACCCGTGAATGGCAAATCAAACGACAAGGCACAGTTCAGTGGCTTTATCCTTTGGTGCTGTTTTTATTGATTATTACACTATTTCCCTTGGCGATTGGCAATGAACCAAAGCTTTTACTCAGATTGGCACCTTCGGCGGTGTGGATTGCTGCTTTGCTTGCATTGGTGATTGGTGTGGATGATTTATTCCGCAGTGAGTTTGATAACGGCACATTGGCACAAATGGTCGTTGCCAAATCACCCTTAATCATTTGGGTTTTGGCACGGCTTTTGGTGCATTGGTTGTTTAGTGCAGGTGTGGTAGCGATCTTATCCTTATTAGTGATTGTATTGTTTGAGATGCCATTTGGTGAAGCGGGAATATTGATGGTTTCGATATTTGTGGGTTCTCCGATTTTGCTTGGATTGTCTGCGATTGCAAGCAGTTTGACTTTAACTTTAAAAAATGGTGCAGTTCTTGTCCCTTTGATTGCATTACCGATGCAACTGCCTGTGCTGATATTTGCAACAGGTGCGGTGGACTTATATGCCACAGGGTTAAATGGCTTACCAACCTTGGCTTTATTGGCGGCAGGCAGCATTATCACGGTGCTGGTGACGCCATGGGTTGTCGCCTCAGTACTCAAAATGGCATGGGCAGATTAATCATCACACAGTATCATCAATCCAGTGGTAGGCTGTCATGCTATGCCAAGTGATGGCAGTCAAAAATCGGCATGGCAGCACGGATTTTAGCTTGCCTATCAGCGTCATAATCAGCATAAGCAATACAATAACCGTTGTCTGCCACCTCAGTGCGACCACTGTCTGCGATGATTTGACCATGTGCATTCACAATCATGGAATGACCCCAAGTCTGGCGTATGCTATTACCGATCTGATGGATACCGCCTTGAGCTGAACCGATAATCAGGCATTGACTATCCAACGCACGCGCCTGTAGCAGCATTTGCCAATGTGCCTGACCTGTGCGATGTGTAAACGCAGCTGGGACAGTGATGATGTCCGCCCCCATTTGTCTGAGCCGCTGAGCAAAGGCAGGGAATCTGACATCAAAGCAAATCATCATGCCAACATTGATCGTCTGCCCATGAATGACGCACGGCTCACAGACCAATCGGCTGCCATGCTCAAATGTCTTACCTTCATCATAGTTGCCTGTGCTGTCATCAACAGTTGCACGAAATAGATGAATTTTATCATATCGTGCTTTGATATTACCTTGGTCATCAATCAGTAGACTAACTTGTCTGATAAGATCGCAAGGCACATCACTGCCATCGGGACGAGTTGGGCAAGGTAGCGTACCTGCTAATAGATGAACGCCATATGTCTTGGCAAGCGATTGATAAAATTGGCAGATTTCATCATAGCGAGTGGCAAGCTGACTTTGACGACCCATAACGCAAGCATTTTCGGGCAATACGATAAATTTAGCATCACAGGCGGCAGCTTCGCTGATGGCATTATTGATAATACCTAGGTTGGCGTCAATGTCAGTTTGGCTATTTAGCTGAATGGTAGCAATGCGAATGGTCATGACATTTCCTTGATTTTTTAGATGATTTTGGATTAACCTATCGATATTTGTTTGGATTGTCAAGGCAATTTAGATGGATTTGTACAAGATCATCACAAAAATACTTGCAAAATTGGGTAGGCTGTGCGATAGTAACAATACCCAATGACGATCACTAACAGGCATTTGATCATCATTGGGTATTTTTTTGGGTACTTTAGATTGTTGAAGATTAAATTTGGTATCAATACAGCGTGTATCAGCCACCACCAACGGCTTGCACAACTTCGATACTCATACCATCTTTTAGCTCTGTGAGCGTCAAGCGTGATTTTGGTACGAGCATCTCATCAATCTCCACTGCAAATCGCCCCTGGGTCAGACCGTGGGCATTTAGCAATTCAAATACCGTTGAATGATCCGACTGGGTCGGTTGTCCGTTTAAAGTTACTTGTTTCATAGTTTAAATTTTTGATTAAATTTTGGTTAAATTGGGTTAAGCCAAGCGAGTCGTTTTGGCGATTTGTAAGGCAAACACAAGCCAACCGATGATCAGTAAACCACCACCGATAGGTGTGATTGCCCCAAGCCAACGAGGCGCACCAAGTGCCATGGTATACAGTGTGCCTGAAAATATCACAATACCCATTTGTAGTAATACGCCAGCCAAAGCAGAGCGATATCGCCCAATATGCTGTAAAACACCAATAACCAATAAGCCCAACGCATGAATGAACAAATACAGCGTGGCAGTTTGCCAAATCTGTAACGCATACTCATCAGCAATGTGCTTAAGTCCATGTGCACCAAATGCCCCAAAGGCGACACCTATAGCAAGATTAAGCGCCGCCACTAACAGCCAATTGATTTTAACAGTCATAAAGCCTTCTATTTGATGGTGATTATGAAGAATAATACAACAAATACTAATACAACAAATTAGCCCAATGAAACCTTTTATTCATCTATAATCATACGATCAAGCGTAATAGCTTCTTTGATTTTATTCATGGCATTTTTTTCAATTTGGCGAACTCGTTCAGCCGAAATATTATAAGTTGCCGCAAGCTCATGTAATGTGGATTTTTGGTCAGCCAGCCACCGCTGCGTGATGATATCACGAGAGCGTTCATCTAGGGTTTCCATCGCATCTTTGAGTGCGGTTGTGGTATTTTCTTCCCAATCTGCCTCCTCAACGACATCGGCAGGATTGACCGCATCCTCCAAAAATAGCTGAGGGGCATAGCGTCCTTCATCATCATCTGAATCTTGTGCCTCAAAAGACGCATCATAACTGGTCAAGCGTGATTCCATCTCCAAAACTTGCTTGACAGTCACATTCAAATCATTGGCGATGGCAGTTGCTTCATCTAAAGTCAGCTGATTAGAGGATTTTTTTAGGCTGCGTAAATTAAAAAATAATTTACGATGTGCTTTGGTGGTAGCAACTTTAACAATACGCCAATTTTTGATGACAAATTCATGAATCTCCGCCTTAATCCAATGTACCGCAAAACTGACCAAACGCACCCCCTTATTAGGATCAAAGCGTTTGACGGCTTTCATTAAGCCAAGATTGCCTTCTTGGATCAAATCGGCTTGGGATAATCCATATCCTGAATAACTGCGTGCAATATGAATGACAAATCTTAAGTGGCTCATCACAAGCAGGCGAGCGGCTTCAACATCACCGTCATGATAATAACGCTCAGCCAAGGCACGCTCTTCTTCGGGTGTTAAAATAGGAATTTGATGCACAGTATTAATATAAGCACCCAAATTCACCCCAGGTGCTGCCAAATGGGTCGGCATGGCTGGTACTAGATCGTGCGTCGCAATGGCATCTGTGTCAGATGGTGTACTGTGAGCTTTGGGCGTAGCAGAAATTTTGGGTTTATCGATATCATCATCAATATCATCGATGATTTCGGCGTACTCTTCATCATCAATCTCATGAAAGCCGTCTAACGCTTCAATCAAATCCTCATCAAACTCATCGTCATATGTGTCATCATAGCCTTCATGGTTGTGATCATAATCATCATCGTTATCTTGGGTGCGTTTGGGTGCCATTTTGTCCCTATATATTCTCAAAATCTTGATACTATTGTAGGCAATTTTCCAAAAATTAGCTAGTATCCAATCTTTTAATCACATAAATTTTACAATCTGTAAAATTTGGCTAACCTTAATTTTTATGCCGAGTTTGATAAAATCTTTTTATATTAAATCAGTTTCATACTAAATCAGTTTTATATTAATTTGCAGGCTTGATAATGATAAAGTGATAGATGGGCGTCTCATTGGTCAAGTCATGACTATGCCAAGTATGGACAATCAGAGCGTTTTTGTTGCAATAGGTCACTAAGTCTTTTTGAGAGTTTTGGTCGGTAGCGATTAAATACAGTGCTTGATTATCGGTGACATGACGCAGTGTCACTTTGGCTTTTAATAAAGGCATCGGACAAGGCAGATTTCTAGCATCATAAAACACCTCTACGATATTTAAAGGGAGGTTTAATGCTTCTAGTTTGCTGGTCAAATGAGCGTTAAGCGTACTTTTATCTTCTGCTGTGAGCGTGTCAAATATATGATTTAGCATCTGTGTCACCGAATAAAATTGACATAAACATGATGGGGCGGTGGCATATTTATTAGCATTAGGTTTTAGTGGCATTAAGGCGTTTGAACCATAGACTCTAAGCCTTTTGGCCTAACTTGGCTTAGGTGCTTTTTGATGGTATCGATGGGTAGACCTTGTTTTTCGAGGCGTTTCGGGATAATTTGGCTACCTTTTTGACCTTTCATGTCAAACATCATGAATAAATAGTCATCTGTCTCATCCCAGCTACTCACTGTATGCCAAGGTATGGTTGCTGACTGCGTTGCACCTGCACGCATTTGCATACCTCGCATTTGTGGTGATTTCATCAGATCGGTGGATGTAGGCATCGCCATAACAAGCCCGTGTGATTGTACACCTAATTGCAGAGTGTGAAGCTGTTCAGGCATTTGGGTACTTGCCACTTGTTTTTCATATTCACGCTTCATATACCATTTCATACCCAAGGTACGAGCAAGCAGATACACACCAACCAAAATCAGCATAAGCCAAAAAATGATTGTCGAATAGCCACTGACAAATACCAAGCCTGCAATCGCCGCCACAACCATCAGGGCAATCACAATCCACTCTGTGCGTTTTAAGGACTTTAGTGTAAAATGACTTGTGCCTTTTTCAAACAATGATAACTGTGCTGCGTAAAATTCAGTTTCGCTCATGTTTAAAGCGATGGGCTTTAGCGTATAGGGATAAAGTGCTTTGGTCATTGAGATAAATCCTAACGATGAATTTGCCTATATTACCCATTTTATCCAAAAAAATAAACCCAAAGTTAATATTTGTCAAAATTTTTTGATTTTTAACTGCTTTGATTTGAAATTGGCTTAAGTTTTGGGGGAAAATTTGCTATTATAAGAATAAGAATAAATTTTATTGTTCATCATTTTAGCACGCCAAGCGCCGTTTGGGGCGTTTTTGTGCTTGATAGGATTTGATATGTTAGACCCTAAATTTTTGCGTGGTAACCTAGAAGAGCTAAAAGCCAAGCTTGCGGTGCGTGGTTATGATTTGGATGTGGCATTTTGGCAGGAAGTTGAAAATCAGCGTAAATCTATCCAAGTAAAGACCGAAGCATTACAAGCCAAAAAAAATGCAGGTGCCAAAAAGGTCGGTGAGCTCAAACGACATGGTGAAGACACAAGTGAGCTGATGAACCAAATGCAATTGGTCAGTGAAGCCATGAAGGCTGCCGAAAATGAGCTAAAAGAACTACAAAACACCATCACAACCGCCGCACTACAAATCCCAAATCTGCCCGATGATAGTGTGCCTGTGGGCAGTGATGAAACTGATAATGTTGAAGTGCGTCGCTGGGGCGTGCCTCGTGAGTTTGATTTTGCAATCAAAGACCACGCCGATATTGGTGAAAGCTTAGGTCAGCTTGATTTTGAGTTGGCAGCTAAATTGACAGGTGCTCGTTTTAGTGTTTTAAAAGGTCATCTTGCTAAGCTCAATCGTGCGTTGGTGCAATTTATGCTTGACACGCATACCCAAAAATATGGCTATACCGAGATGTATGTACCTTATATGGTTAATTCTGATAGTTTACAAGGTACAGGACAGTTGCCTAAATTTGAAGAAGATTTGTTTAAGCTTCGTGGCGAAAAAGAATATTATTTAATTCCAACATCAGAAGTGCCACTGACCAACAGTGTTCGTGATACCATTCTTAGCCCTAAGGATTTGCCCATCAAACTGACCGCACATACGCCATGTTTTCGTAGTGAGGCAGGCAGTGCAGGGCGTGATACACGAGGGTTGATTCGTCAGCATCAGTTTGAAAAAGTTGAAATGGTGCAAGTAACACGAGCGGATAGCTCAATGCAGGCATTAGAGCAGATGACCGCACAGGCAGAATATGTCTTGCAAGCGCTTGAGCTGCCATATCGTGTTATGACACTTTGTACAGGCGATATGGGCTTTAGTGCCGTTAAAACTTACGATATTGAGGTTTGGTTGCCATCTCAAAATATGTATCGTGAAATCTCAAGTTGCTCAAATTGTGGCGATTTTCAGGCACGGCGTATGAGTGCTCGCCTAAAAGATGGCAAACACAGTGAATTGGTGCATACGCTAAATGGTTCGGGTTTGGCAGTTGGACGCACTTTGTTGGCAATTTTAGAAAATCACCAAAATGCTGATGGTACGATCACGATTCCCAAAGCTTTACAGCCTTATATGGGTGGACTTGAAGTGATTGCCTAAGATAAAAGCCGCTTTGATAGCGGCTTTTGAAAGGGTGATTTTAGTATTGCCTTTTTTAGGCATTTAAACAAGGTAAATTAGGCATGATTGCCAAAAATGTACTTGGGTGATTGTCAGTATCTGATGACCAAATTTCAAAGCCCAAAAATACTGAAAATATGATATAATGAAGCAAATTTTGTTAGGAACTTTGCTGATGCCAATCGAACTTAACCAACGCCATAACGCCAATGCTATCCGTATTCTTGCGATGGATGCCGTCCAACAAGCCAACTCAGGTCACCCAGGGGCACCGATGGGTATGGCGGATATCGCAGAAGTGCTATGGCGAGAGTTTTTACGCCATAATCCAAAAAATGCCAAATGGGTAAACCGTGATCGCTTTGTGCTATCTAATGGCCATGGCTCAATGTTATTGTATGCTTTACTGCATTTGACTGGTTATGATTTAAGTATTGATGATCTTAAAAATTTCCGTCAGCTGCATTCAAAAACCGCAGGTCATCCTGAATACGGTTATGCCGATGGTATCGAGACAACCACAGGACCTTTAGGTCAAGGTATTGCTAATGCCGTTGGTTTTGCGTTGGCTGAGAAGACTTTGGCAGCACAGTTTAACAAACCTGACAATGCAATCATTGATCATTTTACCTATGCGTTTTTGGGTGATGGTTGTTTGATGGAAGGTGTTAGCCATGAAGCATGCTCACTGGCGGGTACTTTGGGGCTTGGTAAACTGATTGCTTATTATGATGATAATGGCATTTCAATTGATGGCGAGGTTGAAGGTTGGTTTTCTGATGATACTGCCAAACGATTTGAAGCGTATGGCTGGCAGGTATTAAAAATTGATGGTCATGATGCTGATGCCATTCGTGATGCCACCAATCAAGCCAAAGCAGAATCAGCCAAACCGACATTGATTATTTGCAAAACCATTATTGGTTTGGGTTCGCCTAATAAACAAGGTAAAGAAATTAGCCATGGTGCACCTTTGGGCTTAGACGAAATTGCTTTGACACGCACGCAAATGGGCTGGGCGGACACCACGCCTTTTATAATTACCGATGAGATGTATCGTGCTTGGGATGCCACCGCCAAAGGCAGTACCGATGAAGCAGCTTGGAATAAACAGTTTGCTGAGTATCAAGATAAATATCCTAAGGAAGCTGCTGAGCTTTTACGCCGTTTCAGTGGTGATTTGCCAGAGAACTTTGATCAGCTGGCAGATGAATTTATCCAAACTTGCATCCAAAAAGCAGAAAGTATCGCCACACGCAAAGCCAGCCAAAACGCCATCGCAGCACTTGCACCACACTTACCTGAAATCTTGGGCGGTTCAGCTGACCTTGCAGGTTCAAACCTAACTTTGTGGTCAGGTGCTAAAGGTGTTCAAGAGTACGCCGATGGTAATTATGTTCATTATGGTGTGCGTGAATTTGGCATGACAGCAATTGCCAACGGCGTGGCACTGCATGGCGGATTTATCCCCTACACAGCGACATTTTTAATGTTTATGGAATATGCTCGTAATGCTGTGCGTATGTCATCGCTGATGAAGCAGCGTGTGATCAATGTTTATACTCACGACTCAATTGGTCTGGGTGAAGATGGCCCAACGCACCAGCCTGTCGAGCAGATTGCTAATTTACGTATGACCCCAAATCATTATGTATGGCGTCCTTGCGATACGGTTGAGACAGCAGTGGCATGGAAGATGGCGCTTAAAACAAAAACCGCTCCTTCATCATTGATTTTATCTCGTCAGAATTTGACATTTCAATCTCGCAGCGATGAGCAAATTCAGAACATCGAAAAAGGCGGATATATTTTAGCACCCGAAAAAGGTACTCTTAAAGCCATCATCATCGCAACAGGTTCTGAAGTTGAGCTTGCGATGCAGGCGTATGAGCAACTAGAAGGCGTGCGTGTGGTTTCTATGCCATGTGCTGAGATTTTTGTTAAGCAGGACAGTGGTTATATCGAAAGTGTGTTACCATCTGATGTTCGTGTGCGTGTTGCTGTTGAGGCGGCAATCACGGATTATTGGTATAAATTTGTTGGCTTAGATGGTAAGGTTGTTGGTATGACGACATTTGGAGAATCTGCACCTGCCAAGGTATTGTTTGAGCATTTTGGTATCACAACCCAAGCTGTGGTGGATGCGGTAAATTCTTTACTTTAATCGTATCAGATAATAAAAAATCGGGTGATTGTATGACACCCGATTTTTTTATTTTAAGTAATGGTTAAAAATGATGATGGTTAGATTGCTCACATTTATCAGTATCAAAAATTGATGAAATATGCTAAAATTGGGAAAATATGTCCTAATTTTGCAAGGGCGAAATAAGCCACTTTAATCAGCTTGGGGGCTGTATGTCTGATAAAAATCCACAATTTTCACGCATTTTATTAAAACTATCGGGTGAAGCGTTGGCTGGCGGTCGTGATATGGGCATTGATGCTAATATCTTGGATCAAATGAGCCTATCCATTGCACATCTTCGAGGGCTGGGTGTTCAAGTTGGTATTGTTGTTGGTGGTGGCAATTTGTACCGTGGTAGTACGCTACAAAAACAAGGGTTGGTTGGTCGTGTGACAGGTGACCAAATGGGCATGTTAGCTACCGTGATGAATGGTTTGGCGATGCGTGATGCTTTGGTACGCCGAAATATTAAAACTCGCCTAATGTCAGCGATTGCCATTGATACAGTAGTTGAGTCATATTCTAGCCGTGATGCGATACGCCACTTAAATAATGGCGAGGTGTGTATCTTTGTGGCAGGTACGGGTAATCCATTTTTTACCACAGATACCGCAGCGTGCTTGCGTGGCATCGAGATTGAAGCAGGGCTGATTTTAAAAGCCACCAAAGTTGATGGCGTTTATGATAAAGACCCAACAACCGATGATGATGCGGTTAAATTTGACAGTTTGAGTTTTGATGAAGTGCTTGAAAAAAAGCTTGGTGTGATGGATTTAACAGCGATTGCGTTATGCCGAGAGCATAATGTACCGCTACAAGTATTTGATATGAATAAACCAAATGCGCTATTGAATGTGGTTATGGGTGAGGCTGAAGGTACACGAGTTTATCACTAAGCTTAGCATTTATACCTTAATATTCATATAAAATTTATTTATATGAAATATGTGAGATAAAATTGAGTTAAAAATTTAGACAATTGTGATGATTAAGGAAATTTTATGATTAATGAAATTAAAACAGATGGCGAAAGCCGCATGCAAAAATCTATCGAAGCTTTGGAAGCTGCTTTTAGTAAGCTGCGTACGGGTCGAGCCCATCCAGGGATTTTATCAGGCGTGATGGTCAGCTATTATGGTTCTGATACACCGTTAAATCAGGTAGCCAGTATCAATGTAGAAGACAGTCGCACTTTATTGGTGCAGCCATTTGAGCGGTCTATGGTACAAGCTGTTGATAAGGCAATCCGTGAAGCGGATTTGGGTCTAAATCCAATGACCGCTGATGTGATTCGTGTCCCAATGCCTGCTTTGACCGAAGAGACACGCCGTGATATGCAAAAAATTGCTCGCAATGATGCTGAACAAACACGCATTTCTGTGCGTAATATTCGCCGTGATATGCTAAGTGATATTAAAGATTTGCTAAAAGATAAAGAAATATCAGAAGATGATGAACGCCGTGCTGCAGATGACATTCAAAAATTAACGGACAAATTCATCGCAACCATTGATAGTCGCCTAGAGAAAAAAGAAAGCGAACTGATGGAAGTGTGATTGATTATAAAATAGCATGGGTAAGGAGTTTTCTTTATCCATGTTATTCATTTATTTAGATTAGATTTAAAGTTAAATGACGGTAATTGTAACACCATGACAACCCAAATTTGTGAATCTTTACCCATCATTCCCAAGCACATTGCCATCATTATGGATGGTAATAATCGCTTTGGTAAATCTAAACAGCTGGCAACAGGTGCAGGCCATGTGGCGGGTAAAGATGCACTTGATCCGATTGTTGAGCATTGTTTGGCTTTAGGGGTTGAGGTGCTGACGGTATTTGCCTTTTCAAGTGAAAATTGGGCACGCCCAAAAGATGAGGTGGATCTTTTGATGCGTCTTTTGTCCCAAACGATTTACGAGCAGCTACCACGCATGAATCAGCACCGTATCCGTCTGCGTTTTATCGGTGATAGAAGTCAAATTGATGGCGACTTGGTAAAGCTTATGGCACAGGCAGAAGCCAAGACGGCAGATTTTGATGCGATGACTTTGGTGATTGCTATCAGCTATGGCGGACAATGGGACATTACCAATGCCGCCAAAAAACTTGCCAAACAAGTTGAATTGGGTCACTTATCTGCTGATGATATCGATATACAAATGATAAAAACGCAGCTTGAATTGGCGGATTTACCTTCTGTGGACATGCTGATTCGTACAGGTGGAGAGTACCGCATTTCAAATTTTTTACTTTGGCAGACGGCATATGCTGAATTATTTTTTACGCCCACATTATGGCCTGAATTTGGCTGTGATGAGCTTGATGAGATGATTCGTATTTTTGCTGGTCGTGAGCGTCGATTTGGCATGACAAGCGAACAAATCCAAAAAACCTAAGTGCTGAATTCAACTGATAGTTAAAGCGCTTTAAAATTGATAACTCTTTGCAAGGATGTTTTAGTCATGTGGCAACGAATAAAAACGGCAATAATTTTGGTTTTGATTGTTGGATTTGCGTTATTTGCAAGCTCAATGCCGATTTTTGTGTTGCCACTATTAGCCATTGGGGTTTTGATCGCTGCACATGAATGGACAAAACTCATGCCAAAATGCAGACAGCCTGTACAGTTTATTTTGGCAGTTTTAATCATCACCATGTTATCAGTTGCACTGCCTTGGACTTGGGTATTTTGGTGGGCAGTATCGCTGGGTATTTGGGTAATGGCAACGGCATGGGTGGCACAATACCCCAATAAAGAACGCTGGTATGGTAGGCGGCTGGTGTATATGGGTGCGGTCATTCTCACCGCTGCTATCACCGCCATGTATGGGCTTTGGCAGATGTCGCCTTGGTGGCTGATGTATGTGTTTTTATTGGTATGGTGTGCTGATAGTGGGGCTTATTTTATTGGCAGAAAATTTGGCAAACGAAAAATGGCACCCAATGTATCACCCAATAAAAGTATCGAAGGCTTATGCGGTGGATTGATGGTCTCTGGGGTGGTCACTGTGGCAGTCGGTTATTATTTGCAGCTGTCTGGTATGTCATTGGTATTGTTTTTGATTTTGTCTTGGCTAACTGTACTTGCCAGTATACTGGGCGACTTATTTGAATCTATGCTAAAACGCCGTGCAGGTATTAAAGATTCTGGGACAATTCTACCAGGTCATGGCGGTATTTTGGATCGAATTGATTCGCTACTTTCAGCGATACCGATATTTGCATTGGGTTTTTGGCTATTATTAAAACTTGGTATTTTTACAGAAGTTTGGATAAAAATGTACTTTGCAACCATGCAAGTGCCTTTTTGATGAGCTTGATTGATTAATAAGGTTTATTAATTATATTTATTAATCAAATAAAAAATGTGATTAAAATAAATTTAAGGATAATAATGGCAGATACGCTTCAATCTTTGGCAATACTTGGTGCAACAGGTTCTATCGGTGATAGTACACTGGCAATTATTCGTCAGCATCCCAATCGTTATCGCATTCATGCACTGACAGGATTTTCTCGTGTCGATAAATTATTGGCATTGGCGATGGAATTTCACCCTGTCAAGATTTGCACCTCGCCTGATAATTATGCACAATTAAGCCAAAAAGTTACTGATGCAGGATTGGATACTATCATACTTTCAGGGGATGAAGGTTTGATTGAGATTGCCAGTGATGAAGCGGTAGATACGGTCGTGGCAGCCATTGTTGGTGCGGCAGGTCTGTCGTCTACATTGGCTGCAGCGGGTGCAGGCAAAAGAATTTTATTAGCCAATAAAGAGTCACTTGTGATGGCAGGTGATTTGGTCATCAAAACTGCCAAAAAACACGGTGCAACCATTTTACCAATTGATTCAGAACACAATGCCATTTACCAGTGCTTGCCTGCCGCCATTCAAGCAGATAATACCGCCATTCACCATACATCCTATGGTATCAAAAAACTGTGGCTAACAGCTTCTGGTGGCAGCTTTTTGGATAAGTCAATCAAACAAATGCAAAATGCCAGTGTCAAAGAAGCGGTAAATCACCCCAATTGGTCAATGGGTCAAAAAATCTCCATTGATTCTGCTACGATGATGAATAAAGGGCTTGAGCTGATTGAAGCTTGTCATTTATTTGACCTAAAAGAGCATCAAATTCAAGTGGTGATTCACCCAAATAGCGTTGTACATTCTTTGGTGGAATATGTTGATGGCAGTTTTTTGGCACAGTTAGGTACGCCTGATATGAAAACGCCCATTGCACATGCATTGGCATATCCTGAGCGTATCAAATCAGGCGTCATGCCTTTAGACTTGTATCAGCTTGGCAGTCTTAAATTTTTGGCACCAGATTTGGATAAATTTGCCTGCCTAAAATTAGCACGATATGCCGCAAGATTGGGCACGGGGGCATGTATTGCACTAAATACCGCCAACGAAATTGCGGTAGAGGCTTTTTTAGCAGAAAAAATTTGCCTCACAGATATTGCTGTGATTGTTAAGGCTTGTCTAGATGATAAGACAATTGCCCAAGATTATTCACAGGATTTTGGTGATGAAGTGTTAGGGCTTGAGCGGATATTGACGATGGATAAAAAGGTTCGTAAGATTGCCACGGCTAAGATAAAGTTACTTAAACAAGGTGATGTGTTATGACGGCATTATATATGTTTCTTGCCGCTGTTTGTATACTCGGGCCTTTGGTTGCTTTACATGAGTTTGGGCATTATATCGTTGCTCGTTTATGTGGGGTTAAGGTACAAACATATTCAATTGGTTTTGGGCCAAAACTGCTTGCTTGGACTTCTAAACGCTCAGGTATACGCTACCAAATTGCCGCCATTCCTTTGGGTGGCTATGTTAAAATGCTGGACAGTCGTCAAGAATCTGTCGCAGATGAATTAAAGTCAGTTGCGTTTAATCATCAGCACCCTTTAAAAAAAATTGCCATCGTTGCAGCTGGTCCTGTCATGAATTTTTTGATTGCCATTGGGCTATTTTGGGTGCTATTTTTATTGCCCAGTGAGCAGCTTAACACCCGAATTGGTGAAATTATTGACAATTCACCTGCTGCTACCAGCGGCTTGGTGGTTGGTGATAAAATTATCAGTATCGATTCAAAATCAGTCAATACTTGGCAGCAGACCGCCTACGCATTGGCATCTAAAATGGGTGAAAGTACCACCATTCACATTGGTGTCAATCGTGATGGGCAAGTACTTCAAAAAACTGCCAAGGTTTTACATTTTATGCAGACCAAAGACAGTCGTCAGCCTAATGATCCTTTAAGTAGTTTGGGTATTTTGCCTTATCAACCCATCATCTCACCTGTGGTCGGCGAGGTGCTTTCTGACGGTGCTGGTGCGTTGATGGGTCTAAAAACTGGTGATGTCTTCACTGCTATTCATGGTGAACCAATCAATGATTGGCTAAGTGCCACCAAGATTATTCAGGCAAATCCAGAAACCATGCTTGATGTGACAGTCATGCGTCAAGGTAAGCAGGTTGATTTAAAATTAATGCCCCGTGGTGTAAAGACACAAAACGGCGTAGTCGGTCAACTGGGTATTCGCCCCCAGATTGATACCGATACGCTCATTCCTGATGAATATCGTATGACGATTCAATATGGTGTCGGTGAGGCATTTACTCAAGCCATCCGACGAACTTATGATTTATCAATAATGACCTTAGATGCGATGGGTAAGATGATTACAGGATTGATTGGCATTGAAAATCTATCAGGTCCCATTGCCATTGCCGATGTTTCTAAGACCAGTTTTGAGTTGGGATTTCAAGAAGTGTTATCGACAGCCGCAATCATCAGTTTAAGCTTGGCAGTACTGAATCTTTTACCCATTCCAGTGTTAGATGGCGGGCATTTGGTATTTTATACTTATGAATGGATTATGGGCAAATCTATGAATGAAGCGGTGCAGATGGCAGCATTTAAAGCGGGTGCGTTATTGCTTTTTTGTTTCATGTTACTTGCAATCAGTAACGATATCATGCGATTTTTTGGCTAAGTTCTGATTTATCGTACCATTAACAAAATTTTTGGCTTTTTTAAGCTGAAATACTTGCCAAATTTAACTTTTTGGCTTACCTTTACACAATATAAATTTGGGTGTAGAAAATTTTGGATACATTTTTATACCTTATTTTTAGAAATTTTAAAAATTAAGTTTGGATAGACTTATGCGTAATTCATATTTTAAAGGTTTTCAGGTCAGTGCAATGACAATGGCTGTCATGATGGTAATGTCAACTCATGCACAAGCGGCGGATTTTATGGCAAATGACATTGCCATCACAGGACTACAGCGAGTGACCATTGAAAGCTTACAAAGCGTGCTGCCGTTTCGCTTGGGTCAAGTGGTGAGCGAAGCACAGTTGGCTGATGGTGTCAAAGCACTTTATGCAACAGGCAATTTTTCAGATGTGCAAGTCTATCATCAAGAAGGGCGTATCATCTATCAGGTAACCGAAAGGCCGTTAATCGCTGAGATTAATTTTGAGGGCAATCGCTTAATTCCAAAAGAAGGTCTACAAGAAGGGCTAAAAAATGCTGGCTTAGCTGTGGGTCAACCACTAAAACAAGCCACAGTACAGATGATTGAAACCGAGCTTACCAATCAATATATATCACAAGGCTATTATAATACCGAAATTACTGTCAAACAGACGATGCTTGATGGTAATCGTGTTAAGCTTGATATGACCTTTGCTGAAGGTAAACCTGCACGGGTGGTTGATATTAATATCATTGGCAATCAGCATTTTAGCGATGCAGATTTGATTGATGTGCTTGCGATTAAGGATAATAAAATCAATCCACTGTCTAAAGCTGACCGTTATACTCAAGAAAAGCTGGTGACCAGTTTAGAGAATTTGCGTGCTAAATATCTCAATGCAGGGTTTGTGCGTTTTGAGATTAAAGATGCTAAGCTTAATATTAATGAAGATAAAAACCGTATCTTTGTTGAGATTTCATTGCATGAAGGTGAGCAATATCGCTTTGGACAGACACAGTTTTTGGGTAATTTAACTTATACTCAAGCAGAACTTGAGGCACTGCTTAAATTCAAAGCAGAAGAAGGGTTTTCACAAGCCATGCTTGAGCAAACAACAAACAATATCAGTACCAAATTTGGTGACGATGGCTATTATTATGCTCAAATCCGTCCTGTAACACGCATTAATGATGAAAGTCGTACGGTTGATGTGGAATATTATATTGACCCTGTACGCCCTGTCTATGTACGCCGTATTAATTTTACAGGTAACTTTAAGACCCAAGATGAAGTACTCCGTCGTGAGATGCGACAACTTGAAGGTGCGTTGGCATCTAATCAAAAAATCCAGCTGTCTCGTGCACGCTTGATGCGGACTGGGTTTTTTAAACATGTTACCGTTGATACTCGTCCAGTACCCAACTCACCTGATCAGGTTGATGTAAATTTTGTGGTTGAAGAACAACCTTCAGGATCATCAACCATCGCAGCAGGCTACTCTCAAAGTGGTGGTGTAACTTTTCAATTTGATGTTTCTCAAAATAACTTTATGGGTACAGGTAAGCACGTCAATGCTTCGTTTTCTCGCTCTGAGACCCGTGAGGTGTATAGTTTGGGTATGACCAACCCATACTTTACTGTAAATGGCGTCTCGCAAAGCTTGAGTGGCTACTATCGTAAAACCAAGTATGATAACAAGAACATTAGTAATTATGTACTTGATTCTTATGGTGGCTCATTAAGCTATGGATATCCAATTGATGAAAATCAACGCATAAGCTTTGGTCTGAATGCTGACAATACCAAGCTTCATGGCGGTCGTTTTATGGGCATTAGTAATGTCAAGCAGCTGATGGCAGATGGTGGCAAAATTCAAGTGGATAATAATGGCATTCCTGATTTTAAGCATGATTACACAACCTACAATGCCATTTTGGGGTGGAATTATTCAAGTCTAGATCGCCCTGTATTTCCAACCCAAGGCATGAGTCATTCTGTAGATTTGACGGTTGGTTTTGGTGATAAAACTCATCAAAAAGTGGTTTATCAAGGCAATATCTATCGCCCATTTATCAAAAAATCAGTCTTGCGTGGTTACGCCAAGTTAGGCTATGGCAATAATTTACCATTTTATGAAAATTTCTATGCAGGCGGCTATGGTTCGGTTCGTGGCTATGATCAATCCTCTTTGGGTCCACGCTCACAAGCCTATTTGACAGCTCGTCGTGGTCAACAAACCACACTAGGAGAGGTTGTTGGTGGTAATGCTTTGGCAACTTTCGGCAGTGAGCTGATTTTACCTTTGCCATTTAAAGGTGATTGGATAGATCAGGTGCGTCCAGTGATATTCATTGAGGGCGGTCAAGTTTTTGATACAACAGGTATGGATAAACAAACCATTGATTTAACCCAATTTAAAGACCCACAAGCAACAGCTGAACAAAATGCAAAAGCAGCCAATCGCCCGCTACTAACCCAAGATAAACAGTTGCGTTATAGTGCTGGTGTTGGTGCAACTTGGTATACGCCCATTGGTCCTTTATCTATTAGCTATGCCAAGCCATTGAATAAAAAACAAAATGATCAGACCGATACGGTACAGTTCCAGATTGGTAGTGTCTTTTAATGCCAAGTCTTCATGAAATGATGACTGCCATCGAAAAATATCAGAGCGTGCTTAATAAAGATGATATTGATGGCAGTATTAAGATAACAGGCGTGGCAAATTTATCGGCAGCCACCAAGCATCAAGTTGCTTTTTTGGCAAAAGCAAAATATTTGGATGAACTCAATCAAACAAACGCAGGGGTTGTGTTATTATCTGAACAATTCATCAATGAAGCACGGACGATTAACCCTAAGTGTTTGTATGTATTGGTCAAAGATGCTTATTTGGCCTATGCATGCGTTAGTACATTATTCACCCCTTCATGCGTGACAGGCATTCACCGCACGGCAATCGTTGCAGATTCAGCTGTTATTGGTAATCAAGTTAGTATTGGTGCAAACGCCGTCATTGGTGAAAAAGTGGTTTTGGCTGATGGCGTTGTGGTGGGTGCAGGTGTGATTATCGGTGAGCGTACCCAAATCGGTGCAGGCAGTCAAATTGATGCTGCTACCGTTATTCATCATGATTGTATCATTGGCGAGCAAACACGCATTCATAGCCATGCAAACATTGGATCAGAAGGGTTTGGTTTTGCTCCTGTGGCAACGAAAGATGGACGACAGTGGCAGCGTATTGCACAACTGGGGCGAGTAATTATTGGTAATCATGTGCGTATTGGTAGCCATACCTGTATTGATCGTGGTGCGGTGGATGATACTGTCATTAGTGATGATGTGATTATTGATAATTTGGTACAAATTGCTCATAATGTTCACATTGGTTGTGGTACAGCCATTGCCGCCAACTGTGGTATTGCAGGTAGCACCAAAATCGGTAAAAATTGCCTGATTGGTGGTGCGGTGGGTATCAGCGGGCATTTGACAATCACTGATGATGTTACCATTACCAGTATGAGTATGGTCATTGCAAATATCCAAAAATCAGGAAGTTACTCTTCTGGTACTGTTGCTATGCCTTCTTTAAAGTGGCGGCGTGCAGCAGCAAGATTTCGTCAAATGGGCGAAAAATAACCCAAAGTTTGATTGGTTACTAAGCTGGGTGTGTTCATTTTGTTGATTGATTGAATTGGGTATGAGTAAATAAAAAATAATCTTTTATCCGTTTATTCATAAGGAAATTTATGTCTGTTTCAAACATTGATTTTGATTTATTAGAGGCTGCTGATATTCAAGCATTAAGTGATCGTGGTGTCACATTACCACTGCACTATAACCAAATTAAGCATTATTTGCCGCATCGCTATCCATTCATGCTGATTGACCGAGTGACCGCTTGTAAACCCAATGAGTGGATCACAGGATATAAAAATATCAGTATCAATGAAGAGTTATTTAACGGTCATTTTCCAGATAATCCAATTATGCCAGGCGTACTACAAGTTGAAGCAATGGCACAGCTATCGGGTATTTTAGGTTTCATCAGTGCAGGGCAGACCGCTGATGATGGTTATCTGTACTTGTTTGCAGGTGTGGATAAAGTTCGTTTTAAAAAAGTCGTTACCTCAGGCGATCAGCTGGTTATTCGCTCAAAGGTTTTGATGAATAAACGAGATATTTATAAATTTGAGTGTACCGCCCATGTTGATGGTCAATTAACTTGCAGTGCTGAAATTATGATTGCTCGCCAAAAGGTGGATGGCGTCAAATGATTAAAATTTTACAATCATTTGAGATAAATTTTAAGAGGTAACCATGACGATTCACCCCACAGCGATTATTGATAAATCTGCGATGATAGCGGATTCGGCGATCATCGGTCCTTATTGTATCGTTGGTAAAAATAGCCAAATTGGCGCACATACGGTATTACGCAGTCATGTTATCATTGGCGAAAACACCAAAATTGGTGTGCATAATGATATTTATCAATTTGCAAGTATTGGCGAAAATCCACAAGATCTAAAATACGCAGGCGAGCAGACTTACCTTGAAATTGGCGACCATAATCGCATTCGTGAAGCTTGTACCATTCACCGAGGTACGGTTCAAGATCGTGGCATCACACGCATCGGTAATCAAAATCTGCTGATGGTTAATGTGCATATCGCTCATGATTGCGTTGTGGGTGATGACAATGTTTTGGCGAATAATGTGGGCGTTGCTGGCCATGCACATATTGGTAATCATGTGATTATTGGTGGTCAGTCTGGTGTGCATCAGTTTTGTCGTATCGATGATTATAGTATGGTAGGCGGTGCAAGCTTGATTGTCAAAGATGTGGCGGCGTATGTTATGGCATCTGGCAACCCTGCCAAAGCACATGGTCTAAATAAAGAGGGTATGCGTCGAAAAGGGTGGTCACAAGACACCATTAAAGCACTTGATGAAGCGTATCGGTTGGTATTTCGTTCAGGGTTATTGCGTGATGAAGCGTTAGATGAACTGACAAAACTGGTTAAAAAAGAACCAAAAATTCAATTACTCATTGATTCAATCAACAACAGTAAGCGTGGTTTGGTTCGATAAATCAAAAAAAGACGAATATTTATTGATTTTTTTATTAACGATTTAGATGATGTTAATTTATTTAAATCATTGACTGTATGTGTCAAACCTGTAACGACTTGTTGCAGGTTTTTTTTAATATTGATTATCAGATTTGTTTGACTTTTTTATTAAGTTCATACAAACTATGGTCGTGGTTTTTGATTCAAAGATGGTTTGATACCATCGGCTTATCTTAATTGATAGGAATAAAACACAACAATAAAAAAGGTGTGGTGATTTGGATTGATGAGCTTTATGCGTTCGGATTTTATGGAATCACTGTTATAAAATTAGAAAAATCATTTGCAATCGATGATGACAACTCATCAAAAGCGGAGATAAATTTTAAGGAGAGCTTATATGTCGGCGCAACGAGAAAGTTGGTCAGCACGCTCTGGCTTTATTTTGGCAGCCATCGGATCGGCTGTTGGTTTGGGGAATATTTGGCGTTTTCCCTATGTTTCTTATGAAAATGGTGGCGGTGCATTTTTTTTACCCTATTTGATTGCTTTGGCAACAGCAGGATTTCCTTTGTTGTTTTTAGACTATGTTATGGGTCAAAAATATAAAGGTGCGCCGCCGACAGCTTACCGCCGCTTTATCAAATCAGCGGAAGGTATTGGCTGGTGGCAAGTAGCAGTTTGTACCATTATCGGTATTTATTATGCGTCTGTTCTAAGCTGGGCTGGTAACTACACGCTATTTGCAGTGGGTCAGCAATGGGGTGAGGATACCGAAGGGTTTTTCTTTAATACCTATCTACAAAATGCCAGTGAATTAACCATGGCTTATTCATCTCAGCTATTGATTGGTTTGGTGGTTGTTTGGGTGATGGTATTATTGATTTTATATGGTGGTATCAAAAAGGGTGTTGAGCTATCAAATAAAATTTTCATTCCTTTATTAATAGTGATGTTTGGCGTATTGGTTGCTCGTGCGGTAACGCTACCAGGCGCAACGGTAGGTTTGGATACCTTTTTTGCGCCTAATTGGGAAAAAATGGCAGACCCTAAGGTTTGGTTGGCTGCTTATGGGCATGTGTTTTTCTCGATGTCAATTGGTTTTGGTATCATGGTGACTTACGCATCTTATCTAAAACGCAATGCCAATCTAACGGGGTCTGGTTTGGTGGTTGGTTTTGCCAACTCATCGTTTGAGCTTTTGGCAGGTATTGGCATTTTCTCTGTTTTGGGATTTATGGCGCAGGCATCAGGCGTACCAGTTTCTGAAGTGGTTTCAGGTGGTATTGGTTTGGCTTTCATCGCATTTCCAAAAATCATCTCAACTATGGGCGATGCTGGCAACTTGGTAGGTATTTTATTTTTTGGTTCTTTATTTATTGCTGGCGTAACTTCAATGGTGTCAATCCTACAAGTGCCCATTTCAGCCGTTCAGGATAAATTTGGCTGGTCAAAAAATCAATCAGTTACTGTGATAGGTTTAGGTTCAGCCATCATTTCGATTGCATTATTTGGCTCTCAAAATGCCATTACATTTGTGGATGTGATTGATAATTTTGTGAATAATATTGGTATTGTTTTTGGTGCGATTTTATCTATCATTTGGGTAACTTGGTTTAATCGCAATAAACTGCGTGGATTGATTAATCATATCAATGCCATCTCAAGTGTGAAAGTGGGTGCGATTTGGTCATTCATGCTGACGATTGTAACGCCGATTGCTTTGATTGTTACTTTGGGCTTGACGCTTAAATCCTTATTAACCGAAGGTTATGGCGGTTATCCAGCTAATGTACAGCTCATCTTTGGCTGGGGAGTGATTATTATCTGTGCAATTTTGGCACTGATATTACCACGAATCAACGGCCATTCATCTCATGAAAAATAATAAGGAGTTTTTATAATGGGAACTTTAGCGTTGACAGTGATGATAATTGCCATGGTGGCAATTTGGGGTGGTTTGATCATCTCTGCACTACATCTTAGCAAACACCCTGATATTGATATGGACAAAGTACCATCTCATCATTGATTCTGTATGAATCTAACCAACACACCAAGTCGCTGATTTGGTGTGTTTTTATTTGATTGTTTGTTTTTAAAAATGGCTTAGCGTTTAGTTATACATGGTATTTATTGGGAATATTGGCTATAATAATTCAAGTTTCACACTGATAACGCCCATGGATGGGCTATGTTGATTGATGTCATCAAAATATAAAGCTGTTTTTTGGGAGAATGACAGCTTTTATTATATTTAGGGGACTTTGGTATGATTACCGAGCATTTGGTTGATATATCACGCCTACAGTTTGCAACAACAGCATTATTTCATTTTTTATTTGTGCCATTAACACTTGGGATGACTTGGCTTTTGGTCATCATGGAGGCTGTTTATTTAATCACAGGTAAACAAATCTGGAAAGATATGACTCGTTTTTGGGGCAAATTATTTGGAATTAACTTTGTGCTTGGGGTTACCACAGGCATCACAATGGAATTTCAATTTGGTACCAACTGGGCATATTACTCACATTATGTGGGCGATGTATTTGGTGCGCCACTGGCTATTGAAGGGTTGATGGCATTTTTTCTTGAATCTACCATGGTTGGGCTATTTTTCTTTGGCTGGGATAAAATGTCACGGTTACAACATTTTACAACCACCTTATTGATGGCTTTGGGTACCAGCTTATCGGCATTGTGGATTTTGGTGGCAAATGGTTGGATGCAAAACCCTGTCGGTGCTGAATTTAATTATGACACCATGCGCATGGAGATGGTCAGTTTTGCTGAAATTTTCTTAAACCCTGATGCCCAAAATAAATTTGTACATACCGTATCAGCAGGCTATGTGACGGGTGCGTCATTTGTTCTTGGTATTTCAGCATGGTATTTGCTTAAAGGGCGTGATGTTGCTCTTGCAAAAAGAAGCTTTCATGTCGCCGCTGCATTTGGTTTTGCGGCAATATGCAGCGCCATTGTTTTGGGTGATGAATCTGGCTACTCAATTGGGCAAGCTCAACAAACCAAACTTGCAACCATGGAGGCAATGTGGGAAACAGAGCCAGCACCAGCAGGCTTTAATCTCATTGCAGATATCAATGAAGCAGAACAAAAAAATAACTGGTCTTTGCATATCCCTTATGTCATGGGCGTGATTGGAACTCGGTCAATAGATACTGAGATTTTGGGTATTCAAGATATTAAAAAACTCAATGCTGACCGTATCATCAATGGTGTGACTGCTGTTAGTGCGCTTGATTTGATGCGTCAAAATAAGCTAAATGGTATAAAAAATCCGCAAGCACTGATTGATATTTTTGAAGAACATAAAAAAGATCTGGGTTTTGGGCTACTGTTAAAAAAATATACAGATGATATGGCTAAGATTACGCCACAGATGCTTTCAAAAGCGGTTGATGATAGCATACCAAGGGTAACTCCAATGTTTTGGTCATTTCGCCTGATGGTGGGTATGGGCGTATTAATGCTTATCTTGTATGGGCTGTGTTTATTTTTTAGTCTAAAAGGCAGCTTTATCCATAAACCTTGGCTGCTTAAATTTGCCATGATTATGATTCCTGCACCTTGGATTGCCATAGAAGCAGGGTGGTTTGTCGCAGAATATGGTCGTCAGCCATGGACGGTATATGGCATTTTACCCACGCATTTATCTGTTTCAAACATTGATGCTGGGCATGTGATATTATCTTTGGCTGGGTTTGTACTTTTTTATACAATACTGGGGATTGTTGAAGTATTTTTGATGGTCAAGTATGTACGCCTTGGTCCTGCCAGTCTTGGTACGGGTAGATATGATGGTGAAAAGACCCAAGTACATTTGATTTGCCCATCTGATGAACAGGGGGTGTAATCATGTTATATGACTTATTTGATTATCAGCTATTAAAGCTGGTTTGGTGGCTGATTGTGGGTATACTACTCATTGGTTTTGCCATCATGGATGGGCATGATATTGGCGTTTGTACACTGCTACCGTTTGTCGGTCGTAGTGATATCGAGCGTCGCATTATTATTAATACGGTGGCACCTCATTGGGAGGGTAATCAGGTTTGGTTTGTGACTGCAGGGGGTGCAATTTTTGCAGCACTGCCTTTGGTTTATGCGACAGCATTTAGTGGCTATTACTGGTCGTTGATCGCTGCATTGTGGGCATTATTTTTTCGCCCTGTGGGTTTTAAATATCGCAGTATGATAAAAAATGATCGTTGGCGTCATACTTGGGATTGGCTATTGTTTATTGGTTCTGCAGTACCCGCCTTAATTTTTGGCGTCACTTTTGGAAACTTATTGCTTGGTTCACCATTTCATTTTGACCAAAATTTAGTATCAACTTATTCAGGGTCGTTTATTGAACTTTTAACACCTTTTGCACTTTTGTGTGGCGTGGTGAGTGTGGCAATGCTGACGATGCAAGGTGGTGTATATTTGGCACACCGAACTACCGAAAGCATCCAATCTTATGCAAAAACAGCAACCAATGTTGCAGCATTGGCTACCTCATTGTTATTTGCCATAGCAGGCTTTTGGGTGCAATCACTAGATGGCTATTTATTAGTTGGTGATATTGATGGCGGTGCGGTTATTGATCCTTTATCAAAACAAGTTCAAATCCAATCAGGTGCTTGGTTGACCAATTTTTATGATTATCCTTGGCTGTGGCTATTACCCGCTTTGGGGGTTTTGATGCCAGTGATGGTGATTATCTTATTAAAAATAGAACGCACTTTGCTGGCTTTTATTGCCTCAAGCTTAGCAGTTTTGGGCATCATTGCGACCACAGGGGCAGCATTATTTCCATTTTATATGCCATCTTCTACCGACCCACGCTCAAGCTTGACAGTTTGGGATGCAACCTCAAGCCATTTTACTTTGCTTGTCATGCTTTTTGTTGTTGTTATTTTATTGCCTTTGGTATTGACTTATACCAGTTGGGCTTATGCGGTGATGCGTGGTAAGGTTACTAAAGCCTATATTAAAGAAAATGAAAAAACGCTATATTAAGCTGTATGACCATAAAGGCAATTGATGTATTTAGCCATCATTGAACTATTAGATTTCATATGATATAAAAAAGGTAGGTTATGTGGTATTTTGCTTGGATTTTAGGACTGGGTTTTGCGGTGCTTCTCGCCGTTGTCAGTGCAGTTTGGGTTGAATTTGAAGACAGTCGCCGAGATGGTTTTAATCATCCAGACGACGACCAAAAATAACATTAACATCATCAGTCAAAGATAAACTAAATTGGCATAATTTTGGATTTGATGGCAGGTTAGCAAAAATTAAGCAAGATAAGCATGCTATAATTTGCTCAATTTGATCAAACCAACCTTAATAAATCATCTTCAACTTTCGTTATTTTAGGTGTCATATGTCAGTACTAAAAAATTGGATTTATTCTATGGCTTTGGGCGTATCCATTGTCGGTGTGGTATCAGTTGGCGTAGCCTTACCAGCGTCTGCCAATGGTTTGGCATCGCTATTTGGGGATACCAGCCAGCCAAAGTTTTTGCCTGTTCATGAAGCGTTTAAGGTTTCATCATCTCAAGTAGGTGATGAACTTGTAGTGAATTTTGTTGTTACACCGAAGCATTATGTGTATCAAGAACGCTTATCATTGACACTGCCTGAAGGAGTGAGTTCAGGGTCGTGGAAATTTGATAAAACACCTACCATGATTGATGATCCCAATTTTGGTATTACGCCTGTATTTGAAGAAAATGTCACAGCAAAAATTAAGCTATCAAGCCAAACTGGTATTCAAAAACAGCCTGTTCAGATTCGTTGGCAGGGCTGTGCAAAAGCTGGGCTTTGTTATCCACCTGAAACGACGACCGTTCAAATCAGCCTAAATGCTCATGATGGGCAAGTTGCATCTGCCAGCCAAACTGCGACCAAACATGATAGCGCCACCACTCAAATAGCCCCTCACAATCAGGATGCCTCGTCTCAAACAGCAGCATCTGCCATCACTCAAGATGAGGCAGTTGTTCAAGATTTTGTTAAACCTGATGAGCAATCCTTGGCCCAAACACAAACGCCACCTGTCGATGAAAATGGTGAGGCTGATACCAATCAAGATGTACAGATAAATGCGGTACAAAAAAACCGATTTGCGCTTGATCATACGCTGCCCACAATCAGTGATGAACGCATATCACCAATTTTAACGATTGGGCTATTGTTTTTGGCGGGCATACTGCTTGCTTTTACGCCTTGTGTTTATCCGATGATTCCGATTGTCGCTAATATTGTTGCCAGACAACATGCCAAATCTGATGCCAAACGAGGTTTTGCGTTATCTTTGGCTTATGGCGTGGGCGTTGCTAGTGCTTATGGATTGCTTGGGGCGTTGATTGCTTGGTTTGGTCAAGCACTTGGCATTGCAACTTGGTTGCAGCGTGCTGAGGTCTTGATAGGTGCCGCACTTTTATTCGCAATTTTTGCTATATTTATGTTGGGTTGGATTAATATTCGCCTACCAAGTGCCATTTCCAATCAGTTATCCTTAAAGTCTCAAGCAGCAGACAATCGACTAGGCACCATGGGTGGTAGCTACTTATCAGGTTTATTATCTGCTTTGGTGGTGTCACCTTGTGTTTCTGCTCCGATGGCGGGTGCGTTGACCGTTGTTGCTGCAAGTGGAAATGTCTTTTTTGGGTTTGCCGCTTTATTTGCATTAGGAATGGGGATATCGGCACCTTTGGTTTTATTAGGTACCGCCCAAGGTAAGTGGATGCCAAAATCAGGTGCATGGATGCAGCATATTCGTACATTAGGCGGATTTTTACTGTTTGGGGTTTCGTTATTATTGATTGAGCGTGTGATTTTAAATACTTGGATGCTTGGTCTGTGGATGCTTTGGTTTATTGCGGTTGCTGCTTGGTTGTACTTGTCAGTTGGTCGCCATCAGCCACTATTTAAGTTATTGGCTATCATACCTATGATTTGGGCGGCTATTTTAGCCTATGGCATAACCATCGGTGCTAATGATGCTTGGCGTCCGTGGCACGCCCAAAGCCAAAGTTTGTCAGCTTACCAAGATATTCATGCCAAAACACTCACAGAACTTGATGGCGTTCTTGTCACCCACGATAAAGTGCTTGTTGATGTAACGGCAGATTGGTGTATTGAATGCCGTATTATGGAGCGTACTTTATTTACTGACCGCCCAGCTGTGATGAATGATTATCAGGTGGTGAAGCTTGATATTACAGAAACAACTGATGATAGCCGTGCGATTTTATCGCGTTATCAATTATTTGGACCGCCTGCTTTACTGATTTATCATCAAGGTAAGCTTGAGCGTGTTTTATTGGGTGAAACAAAACCTGAAACACTCAAGCAAGCGTTAATGCCTTAAGTGATCGATTATTATCTATTTTAACCATAAAAAGCTCAATTCGTTGAGCTTTTTATGGTTATTACAACCATTAAAATGACAGCATTTATGACTCTTTGGGCGGATTGGCTGATTAATCTTAAAATACTTGCTTCTTGCCCAAAATTCAGGCATGATGGAGTAACTAAGTGATGATTTGTTCACCCAATCACCTTAGCATCGGTCTTGTTTGACCATTAACACTGACTGATTGATACAGTTAAATGAAACCTTAGTCATGATAACAAAGGAGTTGTTTTTATGCGTTATGCCAATCCAAATACCAAAGACAGTAAAGTTTCATTCAAAGAAAAATACGAAATTTATTGGGGGCAAGTGGGTTGCACCTGTAGATGGCGAGTATTTTGAGGATATTTCACCTGTTGATGGTAAAGTCTTTGCAAAAGTCGCTAAGTCCAACAAAAAGATGTTGAGCTGGCATTGGATGCAGCAGATAAAGCCAAACAAACATGGAATAAATCCACGCCGAGCGAACGATCCAACTTGCTTTTAAAAATTGCCAATCGCTTGGAGGAAAATTTAGAATTATTAGCAGTGGCAGAAACTTGGGAAAATGGTAAGCCAATTCGTGAGACATTGGCGGCAGATATTCCATTGGCGATTGATCATTTTAGATATTTTGCAGGATGTATCCGTGCCCAAGAGGGCGGTATTTCACAGATTGATGAAGATACCGTCGCTTATCATTACCATGAACCAATTGGTGTGGTTGGGCAAATCATTCCATGGAATTTTCCAATTTTAATGGCGGCATGGAAAATTGCACCTGCTTTAGCAGCTGGTAATTGCATTGTATTAAAACCCGCCGAACAAACACCAGTGAGTATTTTGGTCTTAATTGAATTGATTGAAGACTTGTTACCTGCAGGTATTTTAAATGTGGTGAATGGCTATGGACCTGATGTGGGAGAACTGCTGGCAACCAATCCACGCATTGGTAAAGTTGCCTTTACAGGGTCTACCGAAGTGGGTCAAAAAATTATGGAATACGCCACCGAAAATATCATTCCTGCAACACTTGAGCTTGGTGGTAAATCACCTAATGTCTTTTTTGCTGATGTCATGGATAAAGATGATGAATTCTTGGATAAAGCACTAGAAGGGTTTACCATGTTTGCTTTAAATCAAGGTGAGGTATGTACTTGCCCATCACGCGCTTTGGTTCATGAAAGTATCGCTGAAGAATTTTTGAAAAAAGCGGTCGAGCGTGTTAAGAAAATCAAAACAGGACATCCACTTTATACCGAGACGATGGTTGGGGCACAGGCTTCCCAAGAGCAACAAGATAAGATTTTGGGCTATATTGATAAGGGTAAGTCTGAAGGTGCTAAAATGCTGACAGGCGGTGAGGTACGATATGATGTCGATGGTGGCTATTATATTGAACCAACTGTCTTTAAGGGCGAAAACAGCATGGAAATTTTCCGAGATGAAATTTTTGGCCCTGTGTTGGCAGTGACGACCTTTAAAGATTTTGATGAAGCGATAAAAATTGCTAATGATACCATGTATGGTCTGGGTGCTGGTGTGTGGACACGAGATGGCTCAACGGCTTATCGAGCGGGTCGAGCGATTCAAGCGGGTCGAGTATGGACAAATTGCTATCATATTTATCCAGCACACGCAGCTTTCGGTGGCTATAAAAAATCAGGCATTGGGCGTGAAAACCATAAGATGATGCTTGAGCATTATCAGCTTACCAAAAATCTATTGGTAAGCTGTTCACCCAAGGCGATGGGTCTGTTTTAATGAGTTTAGACGAGTTTGGTGCAATGAATTTGACCTACCAATGGGTGGGTCAAATTTTGCTTAAAACTTAAAGCTAATTCATTAAAACTTAATTAAATCCATTGCATGGTAATACAATAAAAGTCATCGGGCATTGATCAAACAATAACCAAAATCATAAAAAAGTCCCATGATATCGCTATCATGGGACTTTTGTTTGGTAGATGAAAATTAGTTTTGTTCTTTTTTATTGCGTTCTTCCCAGAAAGTGGCATTTTTGATACCCAGTTTGATGGGGTCAAAAGTAAACTTAGTTACGCCAGCTTTTTGTTGAGCTTCATAGTCTTTGAGTGCCAAAATAGCAGGCTTAGCCATAAAGAAGATCGCCAAAATACCGACAATATTAAGCCATGCGGTTAAACCGACACCAACATCACCCATATTCCAAATATAACCTGAGTTATTGATTGCCCCATAAGCAACCGCAAAGATAAGCACCAGTTTGATGAAAAATAAAGCCCCTGTTGTTTTAATTGAGCGTGTCAAATATGCCACATTAACTTCAGCAATATAATAATAAGCCATAATGGTGGTAAATGAGAAGAAAAATACCGCAACCGCCACAAAGGTATTACCAAAACTACCAAAAATGCTAGAAACAGCCATCTGTGTAAATGCAGGTCCGCTGATGATGGTGGCTGCATCAACATTTTGAACCAAGAACTGACCTTCTGGCAGTGTGCCTTGAATGTTGTACATGCCAGTCATTAAAATCATAAAGGCAGTCGCTGAACAAACAAATAGGGTATCAACATAGACCGAAAAAGCTTGTACCATGCCTTGTTGTGCAGGGTGTTCTACCTCTGCTGCACCAGCATGGTGCGGTCCCGTACCTTGACCTGCTTCGTTGGAATACACACCTCGTTTCACACCCCAGCCAATCGCAGCCCCCAAGCCTGCTTGTGCTGTAAAGGCATCACCAACGATTAGACTGATGATATTAGGCAGTTGGTTGATATTAAATAAAACAATCAGCACGGCCATCAAAATATAGCCCAATGCCATTAAAGGCACAACAAATTCAGCCACACGAGCGATACGCTTAATACCACCAAAAATGATTAAGCCTAAAATAAGAACCATGACCAAGGTTACCACCAGGGTATTTGTACCAACCGCACCAAATGCAGTATTTACCATAGTGCCTTCACCTGTGATGCCCGTGATGGCTTTAACAACACCATTTGACTGAACGCCTGGTAAGAATAATCCACAAGAGATGATGAATGAAATGGCGACTAAAATACCATAAAATTTACCAAACCTACCACCAAAGAACTTTTCAAAGTAGTAAGCAGGACCACCACGGTACTGACCACGGTCGTTTTCTTTATAAATCTGAGCTAAGGTAGATTCGGTATATGCAGTAGCAGCACCCAAAAAGGCAACCACCCACATCCAAAATACAGCCCCAGGGCCACCAAAACCAATCGCAGCGGCAACACCTGCAATATTACCCATGCCAACTCGGCCAGATAAAGAGACGGTCAGCGCTTGAAATGAGCTGATGCCTTCAGGTGATTGATTGCCAGAAAAAAGCAGGCGGATCATTTCTTTAAAATGACGCAGTTGCACAAAGCGAGTCAAGATAGAATAAAATAGCCCAGCTGCCAAGCACAGGTAAATCAGTGCAGGGCTCCAAATAATCCCATTTAGGGTATCAATCATGCTTTTCATAAGCATATTCCTTTATTTATCCCAAGCATTTTACCATTGGGAGATTAGACCACAATTATGCTATCAATCCATCACAATCTAGGATGTTGGTTAATAGATAGCCAATCCATTTACCTAAGAGATACAAAAATGCCATATTTTACCAATGACATGAAACATATTGTCTTAGATAATTGCAATTTGCCATAAAATTTTGAGAAAAGCCAGTAAAAATTATACTTTTTTATAAAAAATTTCATCAAACACATGATTTTATGGTTAATGTATAAATTTTTTTATGCATTTAAGGTGTTGTTAACAGAGCATTTTACCCATATCTACTCAAAAGATGCTAAATTTTAGACATTAAATTTACAAGCATCTTTATGATTAAAAAAAATGACTGTATAATCATAGCAATATAAAAAATGGGATTCTTAAAATGATTATGAAAAAACATCTGTTCATCAGTGTAATACTTGCCTTGACATTAAGTTTGTCGGGTTGCGGTTATAACGCACTGCAAGCCCAAGATGAGCAAACAGCTGCCGCTTGGTCTGAAGTGGTTAACCAATACCAACGCAGAGCTGATTTGGTACCCAATTTGGTACAGGTTGTTGAGCGTTATGCTAATCATGAGCAGGCCGTATTTAGCGAAGTTGCTGAAGCTCGGGCCCGTGTGGGTAGTGTGCAGCTGACGCCTGAAGCATTGAACGACCCCCAAGCCATGCAGCAATATCAAGACGCTCAAGGTCAGATGACCTCAGCACTGTCTCGCTTGATGATGGTATCAGAACGCTATCCTGAGCTTAAGGCAGATGCATTATTCCAAGACTTACAAGTACAGCTTGAGGGTACCGAAAATCGCATCACAGTTGCACGCAATCACTACATTGAAGATGTCCGTACCTATAATACAACTGTACGCCAATTTCCAACCAATTTGACGGCGATGGTATTTGGTATGAAGCCTAAGCCTAATTTTAGTGTTGAAAATGAAGCGGCGATCTCAGTGGCACCCACGGTTAATTTTGGCAATAACACCAATACTGGCACTGCACAGTAATTGACTTTGTGTGGTTAAGGTAATGCAAAAAATGCACGCTCATACTCAAGCGATACAGCGATGGGTGATGGCGATTTTACTACCAATTTTATTAATTTTTGGTGAGACCGCTTGGGCTTCTGAGTCTGTATCTGAAGATGATTTGACAGCACTGATTATCAGTGCTAATCGTGCGTCCCAAAGTAATCCAAATTCACCACTGGCAGAATCTGTGCGTGAATTTGAGCAGGCTATTAATCCCGCCAATCAAGCAGATACCAAACCTCAATCAACCCCCATCAATATACCAACATCTCACGCACAAAGTATCAGCCATGACAAGCTGATTTTAAATACACCTGTGGTTGATGTTGCTAAAATATTGACACCATCAGAATATCTACACTTAACCGAACAGCTCCAAAAGATTTATCAAGATAATTTGGCTCAAGCTGCTTTGGTGATTGTGCCAAGTACTGATGGTATTGATATTTTTGATTATGCACTTGCTGTTGCTGAGCGATGGCAGTTAGGCCAAGCAGATACAGATGATGGTTTATTAATTACTGTTGCAGTAAATGACCGTAAGATGTATATCCTAACAGGTTATGGGCTTGAGGGCGTGTTGCCTGATGCGGCATTAAATCGCATTATTCGTGATGATATCACACCTGCTTTTAAATCAGGCAATTATGCTCAAGGGCTATCAGCAGGGATTGCGCGCATTGATGAACGCCTAAGAGCTGACCCTGAAAGTTTGGCTCGTGCTGATGCTCAGGCTGATGATTCTGTGGATATAGACATCATTGGCTTATTTATCATTGCATTGATTGCAGGTTCTTTTTTGGGGGCAATCCTTGGTAGATTTTTGGGTGCAACCCTTGGTGCAGGTGGATTTGTTATTGTGGCACTGATGAGCGGTGCTGGATTTTTTGTGGCAATAATCGCTGCAGTCATATTATGGATATTTTTATTGGCTCGTGGTGTCTTACCGATCACAGGTGGTAGCGGCGGCTTTGGCAGCGGTGGGCGAAGTGGTGGTTTTGGTAGCGGTGGCTTTGGTGGCGGTGGTTTTAGTGGCGGTGGCGGCAGCTTCGGTGGTGGCGGTGCAGGAGGTTCTTGGTAATGCAGACAATTCAATCAACCAAAAGTTTGGCTCGGCTGTTTCGTCAGATGGTTTATATTCCCTCACTGCATAATCGCTGGCTGACTAAAACTGTCAAGACCACATTGACACAAGCGATTACACAGGCGGAGCTGGGTCATCGTGGGGAGATTTACCTGATTATTGAAAATCACTTGCCTATTACCAATGCCTATAGCCAAGATTGTCGTGAGCGTGCCTTATATTTGTTTGCAACGCACAAGGTTTGGGATACAGAGCATAATTCTGGCGTGCTTGTGTATGTCAATTTGTGTGAGCATAATCTTGAGATTATTGCTGATCGTGGTATTGATCAAAAGGCACATATGGATGATTGGCAAAATATGTGTGATGATGCGGTAGCTCAATTTCGCCAAGGCAAGATGCAAATAGGTTTGACAACGCTCATCACTCAGCTTGGTAAATTATTAAAACTGCATTATCCAAGTAGTGATGAGATGGGTAATGAGCTGTCCAATCAAGTCACTTATCTTAGGTAGGTTAGCATTGGTTTAAAATATGTCATTGGTTATTCATTTTTAACCATCAATGGAAATAACAGTAAATCTATTTGATAGGAAAATAGTTTATAGATGACAATCATTAAAAAAGCAAATGTCATCAAAAAATAACTATTGATATATGCACCAACAGACATAACAATCATCAAGACAATCATTAGATATGCAGAAAAAAAATACTGGCGTTTGTATGGCTTCTTTGCAACAAGGGTATTTGCCAGAATATTCTAGGACATCAATGCATTTTTTATGACAGTTAGGGCATTTTTTCATAATGTATTTAACTATTTTTTAAGCCATGGTTTGGTTGCAATAACCTTCTTCTTGCATCAAAAAAGTATACTAATAAAATTCTATTTATTTTTCAATACATTGGCAATCAAAAAACAGATAAATATCAGCGTTGATGATAAAAAACCCAACCCTAAGGTAAATAATATTAGATTTACACTTGAATTGGCAAAAAACTCTTCAATGCAAATGGCTAAAAATATCAAAAAACCAAAAATTAATGAAATGATGAATTGCTTTTTTTAGATTTTGTTTTTGCAATGTCATCACCCGCACAAGATAACAAACCAGATAATAAGTCAAACATAAAACTCACCTAAAATTGTAAATTATGATGGATAGCCGCACTGGTGAGGATGGTTACTGTTGTGAACGATAACTGGTGTTTGTCAAGTGTTTTATGCCAGAATATATCATATGGCAACCATACCCATCAAGAATGTGAGTTTATTTTAACGGTGGTACACTGTCTCATCAACTTCAAACTGTAAGGCGGTAGTATAAAGTATGCCCAATGCTCAAGGTTGGATATTGATGGCAATAAATAAAAATCCCTCGCTTTGGCAAGGGGAAAATTAAATTGTCATGAGAAGCAACTAACACTATTCCACAAACTTCACAACTTGCTCAAAAGTTTTGCGTGCTTTGGGCTTAATCTCTTTATCACGATAGCCAAATGTTACCATGACCGACACTGCCCATTCATTTGGGTCAAATAAGCCTTCATCTGCCAAAATTTGGTTCACCTCCTTATAAGCAAAACCCTCAATCGGACAAGAGTCCACACCAATCATCGCCGCTCCTGTCATCATATTGGCAAGTGCGATGTAGGTTTGCTTGCTTGCCCAGTCATACAGACTGCGTTCGCTGTCTAAGATGGCGATATCTTGTTCTTGGAATTTTTGGTACACCTCCAATGCTTTGGCACGGTCATCACCCATCAAACCTCGTCTGTCCATGATTTCACCAAAATAAGGTGTGTCATAACGGGCATTTTTCTTGGCAAGTATGGCAACGATATGACTGGATGTTTCCATAGTCGGAATGCCCCAGCAGTAGGGCTTTAACTTTTGGCGTAAATCGGCATTTTGTAACACCAAAAATTGCCAAGGTTCAGAACCTACCGAACTTGGGCTTAGACGCCCCAACTCCAAAATATAGTTAAAATCCTCGGCAGGGATTTTTTTATCGCCATCATATGAGCGAGTAGACACACGATAATGAAAGGCGTCTAAAACGTCATCTTTGTTAAAAAATTGCATGGTTGAACTCCAAAATAATGAATGATTATGATAATGTATCTAAACACGATTAAGCATGATTAAACAGCCCAAATCGCCCAAAAATACCGTTCATTGCTAAAAAATTTACATAAACCCACGCTCATATTGTCTGGGCACAAACTGCACCTCTTTGCCATCTGAGCGGTTTTGCTGATACTGGGCATTTAGCACCCAATAGGGGTCTCGAAGCAGCCCACGACCTATCGCCACAAGGTCGGCATCGCCCACGCCAAGCACATGGTCAGCCACGGCAGGGTCATCTAGCATGCCCACAGCAATCACAGGTTTGCCTGTGGCGTGTTTGACTTTGCGAGCCAGTGCCACCTGATAGCCTGCATAAAACTCAGGGTGCTTGCCCTCACACAATACGCCATCGCCGCCGCCGCTGACATGAAACACATCTGCCCCAGCTGTTGAGAAGCGTTTGGCAATCTCTACGCCATAATCACTGTCAAAGCCGTTTTCGCCATACTCTTGGGCAGAGATACGCACGATTAGGGGCATCTCATCAGGCATGACGGCACGAACGGCGTGAATGACTTGCTCGCCAAACAATAGGCGGTCTTGTCCGTATTCATCGCTTCGTTGGTTGGATTTGGGTGCACAAAACTGGTGAATCAAATAGCCGTGGGCGGCGTGAAGCTCAATTGCATCAAAGCCTGCATTCACCGCTCTTTTGACAGAGTCGGCAAATGCTTGTACCAATGCTTTTATCTCGTCAATGCTCAGCTGCCTTGGGGTGATGAGATTTTGCCCAGCATAGTCAAGCTCACCATAGTGAATGGTAGACGGAGCAACGGCATTTGGCTCATCTTGGGCTTTACGTCCTGCATGGGCGATTTGAATGCCAATTTTCGCCCCTTGTGCATGCACGCTGTCCACCAATTTTTTAAACGCTTGTTCTTGCTCATCATTCCAAAGCCCCAAACAGTTCGCCGTAATGCGACCATTGGCAGCGACATTGGTCATCTCAACGATAATGAGGCCCACACCGCCCACCGCTCGGCTGGTGTAATGGAGCAAATGCCAGTCATTTGGCACACCGTCCGTAGCAGAATATTGGCACATTGGGGGCATGACAATGCGGTTTTTGAGTTCAAGGTTTTTTAGGCTGATGGGGTTTAGGATTTTGCGAAATGTTGCCATGATTGTCCTATTGTTTTAGATGCTAAGTTTTTGATACTAAGTTATTTGGATACTAAATTTTAGATGCTGATATTTTAAAAAAATTGTGTTATCATTTCAAATTGATTATTTTAATATGTGCTTATCAATATGGCTGATATCACCACTCACATTTTCCGACCAGATAACATTAACATAACACTGATTAACATAACACTGACAGACAACATTGATGAACAGCATTGATATTTTTAAAAAACACTAAGCGTGTGATATGACCGATATCCGAACCCTAGACCTAAACCTATTAAAAGCCTTTGTTGTCTTGCTGGACGAATGCAATGTCAGTCGTTCAGCACAACGACTGTCCATCACCCAACCTGCGATGAGCGGTACTTTAAATCGCCTGCGAGAGAGTTTTAATGACCCGTTATTTGTGCGGGTTCAGCAC